>Ga0302321_100000198_pt1 | contig 53451 bp, 56 predicted proteins | sample Fen_T0_1_FD_202505 | JGI IMG/M metagenome (GOLD analysis project Ga0302321, IMG submission 202505) | Peat permafrost microbial communities from Stordalen Mire near Abisko, Sweden - Fen_T0_1 | ecosystem: Environmental > Terrestrial > Soil > Wetlands > Permafrost | place: Sweden: Abisko... | reverse complement strand
CTTGATTTTGACAGCCGGGGTTTTGACCTGCGGCACGCGATCATGCAGATCAACAACGATGCCCGACATGCGCTGCTGGCGGAACGGCACGAGAACGCGCCCGCCGACAACGGGCTCCATGCCCGCAGGGATGGCGTAGGTGAAAGCCATATCGAGCGGCACAGCTAGGGCGACGTCGGCGAAGAGGGGCATGGTAGGGCTGGTGAAATCCTATCGTACTTCCGAATACTATTGCTTGACAGTAGTATCGTATTGCGTTAGTATGACACTCAAATGATCGTGAGTTTCCGGGACAAGGAAACCGAAAAACTGTGGCAGTCGGGCAGAAGTCGCCGTTTGCCCTCCGACCTGCAACTGAGAGCCTTCAAGAAGCTCGCGATCTTGAACGCCGCGGTCGTACTCGACAACTTGAAGGTGCCCAAGGGAAATCAATTGGAGGCGCTTCGTGGTGACCGCATGGGGCAGCACAGTATTCGAATCAACGATCAATATCGCGTGTGCTCCGTATGGCGGGATGGAAATGCTCTCGAGGTCGAGATCGTCGATTATCACTAGAGCGGAGTCACTATGGCAAAATCGCGAAAAGTGTTTGCGGTTCATCCGGGAGAAATCCTCAAGACCGAGTTCATGGAACCGATGGGCGTGAGTGGTTATGAACTGGCCAAGGCGCTCGATTTTCCTGGAATTTATGAAGTCGTTCGAGGCGACCGCGCCATCAGCGCCGATACGGCCATTCGCTTGGGAAAATATTTCGGATTGCCCGCGCAGTTTTGGCTTAATCTCCAAAACGATTACGATCTGAGGGTTGCAGCGGGTAGCGGCGTGGGCAAGAAGATTCGGCCGCGTAAAGTCACTGGCCCCGTCGAACTTGCGGAAGCGCAGTAGAGCAGCCCGCTCGCGACAGGGGACGTCCGTCCCTACGTGGCCGTCTTCGGCGCCTTTAGCCCCAACTCTTTCATCACCATCTGCAAATCTTTCCACGCCTCGCCCTTCTGCCGCGGATCGCGCAACAAGAATGCCGGGTGGTAGGTCACTGCCAGTTTGCAGCCGTCCCAGTTAGGATCGTTGCTGCTAACTCCGGCAGGCCTGAATTCGTAGAAGCGGCCGCGCAGTTCGGTCATGGGGGCGCTCATGGCGAGCAGATTCTTTGCAGCGGTGGCGCCAAGGGCCACAACGACCTTGGGCTTGATGGCCGCGATCTGCCGCATCAGAAACGGCGAACAGGTTTCGCTCTCCTCGCGTTCGGGCGCGCGATTCGCGGGAGGACGGCACTTCACGATGTTCGCAATGTAAACCTGCTCGCGTGACAACCCCATCGCCTTGATCATGTTGGTTAGCAATTGTCCGGAGCGGCCGACAAAAGGCTCGCCCTTTTCGTCTTCATCCGCGCCCGGGCCCTCGCCGACGAATAGCAATTCTGCATTCGGGTCACCGACGCCGAACACGATCTGTTTACGTCCCTGCTTGTGCAGCGGGCAGCGCGTGCAGTCGCCGAGGTCTTCGCGGATGATCTTCAGCGCTTTGACCGGATCGAGGACACTCTGCTCCGGCTTCGCGGCAATCGCTCCTAACGTTTTCTCTTCAACGCGCGACGCCGCGACGGTCGCGGCCTTGCGTGGACTCATCTCTTCTCCCGATGCTGCTTGGACTTCTTCGACTGTCGTTTCTTCGACGGCAACAGATGCTTCCTGTTGCTGAACGCTCACTGGCCGCTGGTAAAAATCGTAGATCCCCATGTCGTTGTAATAACGGATGCGCGCGGCGACGGCGCGGCGGAGATCAGGGTCCAGGGTACGAGGCATTGCGGATAAGGATAACAAGAAAGTATTCACCACGGAGGCACGGAGACACAGGGACGAACAAAATCACAAAAAGTCTTCTCTGTGACTCTGCGACTCTGTGGAGAATAAGACTTCCGGGGCGTTTAGCCGGTCGGAACGCCACTGCGCTTGCGTAGCTTCACTACTTGATCCAGCACCCTCTGCGCGACTTCCCACTTTGACGTTTCGGGGACTTCGACCACTTCATCGTTAGAGATGATGGTGACAGCGTTGCGGTCGGAATCAAAACCGACACCTTCGCGCGAAACGTCATTGACTACGATAGCATCGAGAGATTTCGAGGTCAGCTTTTTGCGGGCGTTTTCCAGTACATTTTCGGTTTCGGCAGCGAATCCGATGATGACCTGGGATTTCTTGTGTCGCGCCAGTTCCGCGAGGATATCGGCGGTTGGCTCCAGTTCGAGCGTCATCGGACCTTTGCGTTTGATCTTTTGGCCAGCGGCATCTTTGGGGCGGAAGTCGGCGACGGCAGCAGTCTTAATCACGACGGTGCTTTCCGATAGCAGCTTCAAGACAGCCGCGCGCATTTCTTCCGCAGTCTCGACGCGCGTCAACTCCGCCGCACCGGGAGGTGTAATTGAAGTCGGGCCGCTCACGAGCAATACGCGCGCTCCACGCCGCGAGGCTGCTTCGGCGATCGCGTACCCCATACGACCGCTGGAACGATTCGTCAGGTAACGCACGGGATCAATCTTTTCGCGGGTCGGACCGGCAGTGATGAGTAGGGTCTCGCCCGCCAAATCTTGCGACGCGCCCAAGGCTTCGAGCGTGGCAGCGACAATCGCCTCGTTGTCGGCCAGTCGTCCTGCCCCGGTCATTCCGCAAGCGAGGTAACCGGTTCCCGGTTCAACGATTCGCACGCCGCGCTTCCTTAGGATGTCGAGATTCACCTGCGTAGCGGGATGGTTCCACATGTTGACGTTCATGGCGGGCGCGACCACGACCGGCGCAGTCGTCGCGAGATAAAGAGTGGAGAGAAAATCATTGGCAATGCCCTGCGCGAATTTGGCGAGGACATCAGCAGTGGCCGGAGCTACTAATAGGCCGTCAATCGCCTGCGCGATTGCGATGTGCTCGATCGCTGACTCGACGTTGGCCTGCGACTCATCCGAGCCAAAGAGGTCGGTGATGACCTTTTCTCCGGAGAGCGCCGCGAAAGTGAGAGGCCGAACAAATTCCTGGGCCGCGCGTGTCATCACGACTTGCACGCGAATGCCACGGTCTTGCAGAAGGCGGACGATTTCGGCTGACTTGTAGGCCGCGATACCGCCCGACACACCAAGAGCGATTTTCATAAGAAAGAGGCGGGGAGCGAACTCCTGAAGAATTAATGCCTCAAAAACGCCAAGGGCTCAACCGTGCGCAAACTAAAGGCACGAACCCACCGACTGCAGACTGATTCGAGTTCTACGCGTCTTCGGCGAATGTCTTGCCCAAGCTTTCGCTTGCAGGGGCGGCGAGCTTCGGCATTTCCGGGATTACCCATTTCACCTTACCCGCCCTGATTTCATCCTGGGCGATCCGGCAGGGTTTGCGCGATGCGGTTTCAATCACGGGCGGGGCGCCGCTTTGCAGTTGACGGGCGCGCCGCGCCGCTACCAGGATGTAGCGGTAATTGCTGTCAAAACCCTCGATCAGCTTCATGAGTCTCTCCTGGACCTCGCTTGCTTCCGCTTACTTCATCTCTATCGGCACAGTGCCGAACGAAGCTAAGATCGGTTGCACTCGTTCCCGGGCCCTCTCGAGCCGGCTGGCTTCCGCAATCTCAAGAATCCGAATTTCCTCCGGCGTCGGTTGCACGCCTCGATTCCTGATCGTTTCTGCCAGTCGCTCCGCCAGAACGACTGCTTTTAGTTCATCGGCGGATTGCTCAAGTACGTTGTTGATAAGTATATAGTCGTAGCGGGAGTATTGCTCGATCTCCCGACGGGCGGTGTCCAACCGGCGACGAATGACTTCGTCAGAATCGAGCGCCCGATTGCGCAGACGCCATTCCAACTGCTCCCGCCCCGGGGGAAGAATAAAGATGCTAACGGATTGCGGCAGCTTCTTCTTGACCTGGGCGGCACCCTGTACATCGATGTCGAGCAGCAGATCGTGGCCGCGCTCTTCGGCTTCGCGCAGAAATCGCCGGGCTGTGCCGTAATAGTTGCCCTGGCTCCCGAAGACGCGAGCATACTCCAGGAATTCGTCCGCCTCGATCATTGCCTCAAATTCGGCATCCGAAACGAAGTAATATTCTTTGCCGTTTTTCTCGCTGCCGCGCGGAGTACGCGTCGTGTAAGAGATGGAAAATTCGAGCCCATGCACCATCTTGAAAAGCTCGTTGACCAGGGTGGATTTCCCCGACCCCGACGGTGCGGAAACAATGAAGACAGTACTCATTCGATATTCTGCACCTGTTCGCGCGATTTCTCGATCTCGGATTTCATCGCAAGGCCAGCCTCGGTGATTCTAAGAGCTTCGCCCGCCAGGCCGGACGTCTTCGAGAGCAGCGTGTTGGCCTCGCGATTCATCTCCTGCAACAGGAAATCCATTTTCTTGCCAACTTCGCCGCCCTGATCGAGCAAGGCGATGAAGTGATCGATGTGGGTATTCAGGCGGACCAGTTCTTCCTGAATGTCGCTACGATCCACAAGGACGGCGGCTTCCTGCAGGATTCGATCTTTATCCACTTGGGCGCCAAGCATCTCACGCATACGAGATTCCAGTCGCTCGGCGTAGGCGCGCAGGATGGCGCTGCGATGGCCTTCGACACTTTTGGCGGCCACGCGTAGAAGTTTCATGCGCTCGCGTAACTCGCGCTCCGTGCCGGAACCCTCGGCTTCGCGCATTTGATTCAGCCGCGACAGAGCTTCCGCCACACTTGCGATGACAGCGGCGTCGAGATCGTCGCCTGATTTTTCGGCGCCGGAATCCATGGCGCCCGGCATGCGCAACGCGACGTTGAGATCGGGCTCCCCTTCGACCCCGAATTCGTCAGCGGCCGCACGGAACGCCTGCACGAAGCTGGCAATCAGCGGTCGGTTCAGCGCGACACCGTTGCCACCAGAACCGTCAAGACTGAGCGTAACTTCAACGTGCCCGCGCGCCAGTCTCTCTTTCAGCATGGTTCGAAGTTTCATTTCCAGTCCGTCGGTGTCTGACGGCATTCGAAAATGAAGATCGAGAAAACGATGATTTACCGACTTCAAAGAGAGAGCGAACGCAAGACGATCATTCGCCTGTCCTCGCACTTGCGCGTATCCGGTCATCGAACGAAGAGACATAGGAAATCAGGCTCTGGGCTTTGGGCTCTTGAGCTTTGGCCGTTTGCCCGCGGCTTTTTGGCTCCACGTATCAGTTTCGCGCTGCCAACTCAAGTATGGTACAGACTGCCAGACTACGCGGCTGAAAGCCCAAGCCGAGGGCCGAAAGCCGTTATTGCGATACCGCTCGGGGCACATCCGCCTGGGCAAATTGCAACTCATACAGCCGGCGGTATGTACCCAATTTCTTCATTAACTCTTCGTGTGAACCGATATCGCTAATGGTGCCATTCTCCAGCACAACAATGCGGTCAGCACGGCGCACGGTCGAAAGACGATGCGCGATCACAAATACAGTACGCCCAGTCATCAGATTTTGCAGTGCCGCCTGTACCAATGCTTCTGACTCGCTATCGAGCGCCGAGGTCGCTTCGTCCAGAATCAGAATGGGAGCGTTCTTCAGAATCGCACGCGCAATTGCAATGCGCTGGCGTTCGCCACCCGAAAGGCGCACGCCGCGTTCGCCGATCATGGTGTCATAGCCTTCTGGCAGCGCGGAAATAAATTCGTGCGCATGGGCCGCGCGGGCCGCATCTTCCACCTGCTTCTGCGATACATGAGGCTGCCCGTAGGCAATGTTGTTGCGTAGAGTGTCATTGAAGAGCACGGTGTCCTGGGTGACGATTCCGATTTGCGAACGCAGCGAAGCCAGCGTCACATCGCGAACGTCGTTGCCATCAATCAGAATCTGCCCGCTGGTGACGTCGAAGAAGCGCGGGATCAAATGCACAAGCGTCGTTTTGCCCGCGCCGCTCGATCCGACGACCGCCAGCACCTCGCCCGCTCTCACTTCGAGAGCAATGCCATGCAGCACGTTGCGAGAGTCCTCGGCGTCGCGATAGGAGAAGGCGACATCGGAAAATCGGATCGAGCTGGAAAATTTCGCCAGACGCTTCGCCCCGGGCTTTTCGCGAACTTCGTCCTCGATATCCATGTAGCGGAAAATTTCAGAGGACGCGCCGACCGCCTGCTGAAAATTGTTGTTAAAAAGGGCGAACTTACGAACGGGCTCGTAGAGTTTGAAGACTCCGACGACGAAAGCAAAGAACATGCCTTCGGTAAACACGTGGTGATTGATCGCGTCCCGGCCCAACAGCAGAAGTAACGCGATCGCCACGGCGCCAAATGTATCCATCAGCGGAGAGCTAATCGCAAAGGCCGCAACCATGCGAAGATTCGCGCGAAACAAACGTCGACCTGCGGCGCGAAAACGCTGCATCTCCCAGTTTTCCATGCCGAAGGCCTTGACGATGCGGTTGCCGGTAATCGTCTCGTGAAGAATGTTCTGGATCTCTGCCAGTTTGTCCTGTCCACCGCGGGTCGTGGAACGCACCTGGCGGCCGATTTTGCGTGCGGAAATCAGAATTACGGGAATGAATAGCAGCAGCACCCACGCCAGCTTCCCGCCAAGCAGCACGACAACGATCGCAGTGAACACCAGGGTGAAAAACTGCTGCAGGAATTCGGCGAGTACCGTGGACATCGCAAACTGCACCCGTTCGATGTCGTTGATGATAGTGGAGAGCAATGTGCCGGTCGTGTGTTTGGAGAAAAATGCCGCAGAACTGCGCAGGAACGCGTTGTACAGATCTTCGCGCAGGTCGGTGATCATGCCGTAGCCCGCGTAGTTCACCAGATACGTGCCGGCGTAGTCGAAAATCCCCTTCAACACCGTGGAAGCGACCAGTGCAAAAGCGACCGCCGTCCAGGGATTTTGAAAGTGCGATGGGATCAGGTTTTGCAGGTTGAGGACATATTCCGTGCCTGGAACCTTGAACAACTGCAAGGTCCTGCCCGGAACTTCTGGATTCAAGACGCGATCGAAGATAGGACGAATGAGAAGGACGCGGAAAGCATCGAGCAGACCTACGAGCGCCATGAGTCCAACCGACGCCAGAAACGGTGCCCAGTAGGACACGATGTAACGCAAAAGTCGAGTGAGACGACGCGGCGGCACTGGTGCTTTTACGTTCTTCGCGTCCGCCAGTGGAATGCTCTGCATGCCGTGAAGACAATTCTATCGTAGCCACGCGATTGTAGGTCTTCGCCCACCATCAAGAGCGTTAGCGCGATCATCAGGCACGATTACTGCTCGCGAACGCCGTCTGCTTCAAGCAGGTTCACGCGCTCGGACTGTCCCTCGACCTGGACTTCCAGAGTGCGGAACACCCAACTGCCGCTGACTTTGCTGGCCTCGAGAATGACCGTCGCTCTGCCACGAGGGCCTGTCACAGGAATTGCCAGGTTGGCCTGTCCCGTAGAGCCCGACACATTAATCTGTCCCTGAAGCACTCGACCCGGCTTCAACGGGATCCCGAGTCGAGTAATAACGCGCGGGTCATGCTCGGCGCGGGCGAGAGCTTCCTGATAAACGGTGCTATTGCGGAAGGAAGTCTCCACGATTGCGAAAACAACCAGGAAGAAGGCTCCGAGCAGAACCATCACCAACAAACAACCCAGAGGAATTTCCAGCGAGTGTTCCGGTCGAGCCAACTCTTAGTGACCGGGGCCGGTACTAGCGGGTAGGGCGGTGAAGTCATGTATTTCTCAGACTCTGGCGAACCACATTACTTTGGGCTATCCCGATGCACGACCTTCACCTTGTATCCCGCTTTGCGCAGGCGTCCGCCAACATCTTCGGCAATCATCACCGAGCGATGCTGGCCGCCGGTACATCCGAAACTGATGGTCAGATAACTCTTGCCTTCGCGAATGTAGTGCGGCAGCAGATAAACCAGCAACTCCGAAATGCGGCCGATGAATTCCTTGGTCTGTGGAAATGACCTTATGTACTTAGCAACCTGCGGATCGCGTCCGGTGAGCGGACGGAATTCCGGCACGAAGTGGGGATTCGGCAAAAAGCGGACATCGAACACCAGGTCGGCATCGTCAGGTACGCCATGCTTGAATCCAAAACTGACACACGAAACCAGAATCGAATGCTGGGTACCCGATGCTTGCTTGAAGCGGTCGGTCAGATGCGAACGTAGCTCGTGGACGTTGAATTTCGACGTGTCGATGACCAGGTCTGCGAGCGTGCGGATGGCGCGAAGATGCTTCCGCTCGGCGCCGAGTGATGCGCGCACGGTGGTCCCTTTTCCCAACGGATGTGGCCGACGGGTTTCGCTGAACCGGCGCAGCAAAACGGAGTCGGTCGCTTCGAGATAAATCACGCGTGTGGGAATAGTGCGCCGCACCGACTTCAGGATCGCCGGCAATTTTTCAAGCTGCGTGCCCTCCCGTACATCCACAACGAGTGCGGTCCGGGGAATCTCACCCGATTGCAGCGCCAGTTCCGCAAAACGCGGAATCAGTTCCACGGGTAGATTATCCACGCAGTAGTAGCCGAGATCCTCAAACGCCTTGAGCGCCGAGGCTTTGCCCGACCCGCTCATGCCGGTGATGATGACGAGTTCAGAGCCGTCGCGGTGCTTGGCCAAAGGATGCTTGGCGGGAGAATGTTTTGCGGCGGCGTGCTTGGTGGAACGAGATTCCGTGGTGCGGGATTTGTTGGCGCCACGTTCGGTCTTGCGCGTATGCGCGGCCTTGCCCGCCGCTGGTTTACCGCTCTTCCGCCTGATGCTAGACCCCATCTCCGAAATCTTAGCACCCCGGCGAGCGCGGAGCCGAAAGAGTGGCGGCGGTTGAATCCGGAACATCAACCGTCCCGGAAATACAAAAACCCTTCCACCCCAGAACGGGCAGCGGAAGGGCTTTCCCAGACGAAAGGGCTATTGCTTGTCGTAAAAGAACATGGTTTCCACCTTCGTGCCGTCCGGGGTAGTTCCTTTCATAGTGAGCGTGCGACTTTTGCCGTCGGCAGCCAGCACGATCTTGCCGGTCAACGTAACCTTGCCGGCCTTCTTACTGGTCAACTCGAGAGTGTTGGCGCTAACTTGCTTGATCGCGCGGGTATCGCTAGTGCCATCGCCGGTAACCGGGTAGTCCTTGCCATCGAACTTGCCGGTCCACTCGCTATGGGTAGGATTCCCTTTCCCGTCAACGCCGTCAACGATGGCTTTCATGCTGTCGCCCGCCATCTCATAGACAACTGTAAGGTTCTTCGGAGCTCCGGCTTGGATCTTCGACTTGCCCTCATTGAGTTTCCATGTGCCCAGGTTGGGATCGGCTGCAAAGCCGAGCGCAACGCAAGCCAGCAAAGTTACAAGCAACACAACGATTGTTCTTGTTTTCATATCCCTCCAATTTGTGAAACGGATGCACGGTAGGACAACAGCTAGCTCCCCACAGCTGCTGAGAAAAGCAGGGCTCGCTTCCGGGGAAGGATTCTAGTGGGCGCGGAGTCTTTGCGCAAATGCGCGAGAACGAACGCCTACTCGCTCGCTGAAGTGTTGATGGGCTTCTGCAATTGGACAGCGATCTTCTGCTGAATGTTGGCCGACGAGGCCCCCAACATCAGATCGTAGGTGCCAGCGTTGGCATGCCAGGCTGCCGCGACGACATCATAAAAACTAAAGCTGCGCGGGTCGAGGTCGACCGCGACATGCTTGGTCTCTCCTGCTTGCAGCATGATAAGCTCGAACTGTTTCAGCTCCTTCGCCGGCCGTGGCACCGTGGGCGATACCTCGCTCACATAGAGCTGGGCGACGGTAGCCCCGGCACGCTTGCCCGTATTTGTCACATCGAAGCTCACGGAGAACCTGCCCTCGCCCGTCGGAGCAGCCTTCAAGTGAGTGAATGAGAACGTCGTGTAGGAGAGTCCAAAACCAAACGGGAACTGCGGCTCGACGTGATTGTGTTCATAACCGCGATAACCCATAAAAACGCCGTCCCGGTAAACGACTTTCTTGGTTCCAGGATCGGGATAGTAGCTGGCGAAGCTGGGATTGTCGGCAATCTTCTTCTCCCAGCTGATCGGCAGATGGCCAGACGGATTCGTCTCTCCGAAAAGCAGCCGCGCCGCGGCATTTCCGCCTTCTTCGCCCGCATACCACGTGGCGAAGATGCCCTGAACTTTGTCTTTCCATCGTGAGATATCAACGCTGCCGCCCGAGGTAATCATGACGATCGTCTTCTTTCCGAGCGCGGTGACGCTTTCGATAAGTTGCTCTTGGCCAACGGGGAGTTCAAAGCTCCGGTCTCCACCTTCGGACTCAGACGACGAGTTGAATCCGACGGCGAGCACAACCGCGTCGGCATGAGATACCATGTCAAGCGCGTCGCTCTCGACCATCGTGCTCAGTGGCGCAATCCCGACACGCATCCCAGAGACGGAAGCAAACTGCGTCGCAAGCTGTTCTAGTACTACTTTGTGCGGCCCTTTGGAGAGTTCGATCGTCGCCTGGCTGAGAATCGCCTTTGGCACGACAGAGCTGTCGAAGACAATGGCATCGTCTACTAACAGCCGGTACCTTCCATCAGTCTGGGCGAACACCGCGAATTTACCCGCGACGTCTGGCGTATAGTATCCGACCCATCGGCCGCTCGTCGTCGTTCGCAAGTACGGGCTGGAACTACGGTGAGAAGTGAGCGCGTTCAGTTCCTGCTCCTCTGGTTCGCGCCGCGTCGAACCAGGGAGCAGCATCAGTCGTTCTACGCTGGTGCCAGTCTCTCCGCCTTGTAGATCCGCAGCGGCGAACATGGTGTGCGTCACCCCGGGAGTTGAGCCTTGAGCATCCGTTGTGAATTGGGTGAGTCGCGACATCTGGTTGATGCTGCGAATCCCGCGCGCGTAGAGCACATTGGCTCCGTCGCCCAAATAGTTACTGATACCGGCAAGCAGATTCGTATTCGCGAAGCTCACGACCTCGCCGCTACCTCCGCCTGTGGTGACCGTCTGAGTTGCGGTAGGTCCGATCACCGCGATCGTTTTGATCTTCGTTCGGTCGAGCGGCAGTGCGTTGTTGTCATTTTGCAGCAGCACTGCGCCTTCCAGCGCGGCTTGTAGTGAGGCAGTCCGACCACGCAGGTTGTAGCGCGGGATGGTCGTGTCCAGTGCCGGGTGATCGAGCCAACCGAAATCAATCGCCACCCGCAGAATCCGGCGTACCTTGTCGTCGAGTTCCGCTTGCGTGATGGTTCCCGCCTTGAGCAGCGGAAGGAGCGTTTCCTGGTTGTAATGCGCTCCAAACGGCATCTCGAGGTCAAGGCCGCCCTTTACCGCCGCAGTAGCGTCGTAGGTTGCGACCCAGTCTGACATGACGATGCCGGGAAAGTGCCACTGCTCTTTGGCCACTTCAACGTTAAGTCGGCGATTTTGCGTCATGTGTTCGCCGTTGGTGAAATTGTAGGAGTCCATGATCGCGCCGACTTTGCCTTGCTTGACGGCCGCTTCGAACACCGGCAGATAGATTTCCCGGAGCGCCCGCTCGTCGATGACGGAATCGGTATCGTGCCGCAGGTACTCGGAATTGTTGCCGAGATAATGCTTCACCGTGGCGGACACGCCTTCCTTCTGCACGCCCTGGATATATCCAACACTGATTTGGCTGGCAAGAAATGGATCTTCGCCGAAATATTCAAAGTTGCGCCCGTTCATGGGGGCCCGATAAATGTTGACACCCGGACCAAGCAGGAATACCGCCCCGCGAGAGCGGCAATCACGGCCCAGTTCCTCGCCGATGCGGAGGGCGAGAGTCTTGTCCCACGAAGCTGCCAATCCGATTCCCGCTGCGTAAGCGATGGTCGGCGCAGGAATGTGTGCTCCTACCGGACCGTCGGCCATCTGAAAGAAGGGAATATGAAGGCGCGGCACGGGATGAGTCCGGAAAGGCGTATCCCCGCTGAGCAGATCGATTTTCTCGTCGAGCGTCATCGCGCCCACGAGTTCATCCACCCTTTTCTCCACCGCCGCAGCGTGATTGCCAACGAACTGCGCGAACGCAGAGACACTAATCAGCAGGAAGGCAGCAACAAGAAGGCTACGGCGTACGCAAGGAATCGGATTCGTGAGCATCGTGACGTTCTCCTGCGGGAATAGTACGACGAAAAGAGAGCGCGTCAAAGCCGCAGTGCAAGCCAGCGGAATGAGGGCAGTGGGAATCGGAAAGATTCGGTGACGTCTACCTGGGCCTGCGTCTCCTGCGCTCCGATCTCGCTGCGCCCCTGCGGGGTATGGAATAAGAAAGTTGCTATAGTCTTGATGACATGCTGCGCAATGGATGCCGGCCACTACCACGGAGCTGACCTCTTATGCGGAAGGTCTTTGCGATATCAACCGTTTCCCTCTTTTTATTCACGCACTTCGCTTTGCCGCAAACCACCGAGACTGCGGTCATCCCAAGGGGGCCGACTGTTGCCGTCGGTAGCTATGGCGTGGTTGTTTCCGGCAAGCCGGCCGCCACTGCGGCGGGCATAAAGATTCTGGAACAAGGGGGAAACGCTGCCGATGCAGGCGCCGCCACTCTACTGGCACTGTCGGTAAGCTATGTAGGCGCGTTCTGCGTGGGAGGAGAGATTCCGATTCTGGTTTACAGCGCCGACCAGAAGAATGTGAAGCTGCTGGAAGGACAAGGCGAGGCCCCTCGTGACCCCAAAGCCATTGCCTGGTACATGGAAAACGGAATCCCCGATGGTGACGTGAAGGCAGCCGCCGTCCCCGGCACCATCGATGCGGTAGTTACCCTGCTGAAACTTTACGGGACCAAGAGCTTCGAGGAAGTCGTGCAGCCGACGTTGGCCATTCTAGATGCTGGTGGCCCGAGCTGGTATATCGATAGCGGCAGTGGGGAGAAGATCGAAACCAGCGTGAACTGGCAGGCGGATATGGCGGTGACCTTTCGCAAATTGGTGGAGTCCGAAAAGGCCGCGAAAGGTACGCGACAACAGAAACTGCAAGCTGTCTCGGACCGTTTCTACCGCGGTGACATCGCCGACGCCCTCGAAGCCTGGTATATCGAAAAAGGCGGTTTCCTTCGCAAGGCGGATTTGGCCGCGCACAAAACGCCCGTGGTGGACCCGCTCAGAACCACGTACCGTGGCTACACGGTCTATAAGGCAGGTCCATTGACGCAGGGTCCCTATCTCTCACAGACGCTCCGCCTGCTAGAAGGCTTCGACCTGAAAAAGATGGGCTTCAATTCGGCGGATTACATCCACACGGTAATTGAAGCGGAGAAACTGGCGCTGGCAGATCGCGACGAGTATTACGGCGATCCGAACTTCGTGAAGGTGCCGATGCAGCAATTGCTTTCCGATCCGTATACCGACATGCGGCGCAAGCTGATCGATCCGAAGAAGGCGTCTCTCGAACTCCGGCCGGGGGATCCTTACAATATGAAACCGACCAAGCCGCCCACCATCACCGGACCCTGGCATGGCGGAACCACCGTCATGTGTGTGACGGATAAGTTTGGGAACATCATCGCAGCGACTCCTAGTGGGCTGTCGAGCACAGCCGGCGTAGCCGGACGCACGGGCATTGTTCACGGAAGCCGGCTCAGCAGCCTGAACGCATTTGCGGGAACTCCCAACGTTATCCAGCCCGGCAAGCGGCCGCGAATTACGCTGAGCCCCACGCTGCTTCTCCATGACAACCAACCCGTGATGGCGATCTCGGTAGCGGGCGGCGATCAGCAGGATCAGGCAGCCATCCAGATCATCCTCAACTACGTAGAGTTCGGCATGAGCCCCGTGGAGGCGTTCAAAGCACCACGGTTCTCTACTAGCCATTTCGTCAGTTCCTTCGGTCAGGACCGAGCGAGCCTGGGCAGCCTCTCTGTTCCCAACACACTCTCCGAAACAGTGCAGACCGAGTTGAGGGCTCGCGGCCACGTGGTTACCGCCAGTCGCGAGGGAGTGGGCGGTGCGGCGCTGATCGGTATTGACGCCAAGACCAAGCAGGCCACCGGCGTGGGTCCGGCTGCGGGCAAAATCAATTAGAAAGCTGGTATCTCGGGTGTGCCGCCCGCGCTCGCGTAGTCGCTTGAAAAGTCATGTTTGACTGACGGCCGATCAGTCGCCTTTCCTCGAATCGACCCCTGAAATTCTTACTCTCGTCTCCCGGCAGTGTGAGAGGAGTGTGCCTCTCTGCGGTCCAAGGAGGGAACGCAGCATCCGGGGAGAAGTGGGGTTCTGTTCACAAGCGCGTTTATCGTTACCGATGCGGTGGAACTTCCTACAAGCCGACTTCTGGCCAGCCTTGCTGAACAATCCGGATCGGCGGTGCCTGCCCCGGTTGCCATATTGGAAGTGGCCACCGCAGTGAATTTCCACTTCTTCCCCTGACTATCCACGCTGCCCGGCGAGCTAGCACCTAGGATCGAGAACTCAACTCTCTTTGCGCCGGGGACAAATCGCTAGCCCCAGCGTGGTTGCTCATCCAGGCTAATGCCTAGGATGGTCTTCGCCACGACCTCATGCGTGAGGAAGGAATTCGCGGGATGGATTCGGCCGAGACGCGCATCCCGGAGCAAGCGCTCATAGCCGGCAGACCGGAAGATCCCAGTGCCGCCAGTCACTTCCAACCCCAGATCTACAACGCGCCAGGAACCCTCAACTGCGCGGTATTTTGCCGCAAACAGCTTGGAAGGCCAACGCGCTCCGTGATCGACGCCATTTGACCAGTCCTCGGCGATTTTTTCCAGATGCGGTTCGATGGATTCAAGTTCGATGGCCATGTCGGCAATCGCGTGCTGAATCTCAGGGTGATAAGCCATCGATCGGGAGAGGGCGAGCGAGCCTTTGCTTTTAGCGGCGGCAATGCTCTGATCCAGAGCACGTTTTGCCAAGCCATAATAAATGTTGCCAAAGCCCATGAGCGCCCATGCCAGGACGCCCAGCACGAAATGATCGATGCCCACGCCACCGGCAGGGACAATCCGGGCGATGTAGCGATCTGGAATAAACACATTCTCCAGTACAGTGTCATCGCTGCGAGTCGCGCGCATGCCGAGTACATCCCAGGTTTCTTTTATGGTGTATCCAGCCGTATCACGTGGCATGAATGCATGAACGATTTTGGGTTGACTGGGGTCGCTCGCGTCCATGCCATGCAAGCCAAACCGGGTCCAAACGGGAGTCAAGCTGCCGAAATGCTTGCGGCCCGTGAATCGGTAGCCACCCTCAACTCGCTCCGCTTTCGTGGTTGAGAGCAGCAGGGGCAAATCGTTGCCGCTCTCCGCATGGCCGGCCGCGAAGATTTCACCAGCGGCCGCTTCCCGCAGTAACCACTCCAGTGAAACGTCTCCGCGACGCCAAAGATCGGCCGCGACACCGATCCAGTAAATATGCATGTTCACCGCAAGCGCCGTCGCAGGCGCGTAGTAAGCCAATCGTCGTTGTTCTCTGCATACTTCAGCGAGTTTCATACCGGCACCGCCGAATTCGGCAGGCAGAGGCAGCAGCAGATACTTTGACGACCGAAGCTCGTCGAAATCCTCTTGGAAAAAGCGATTCTCGCGATCATAGGAGGCGGCGCGCGACGCGAAACGCTCCAGCATTTCTTCCGTAAGTACAGGCTGAACAAATCGTGCCGCGGGTGCATTCGCGTCGCCGGAGTTGTGCGAGCCACCATTGTTACGTTCTCTAGATTCAGTTGCGTTCGAAGTTGGATTCATTTGGCTTTCCTGCTGAAGTCTGATTTGCCCGACATTCTACAATGCTGCGCGCCCCGCGAAACCATGCTCCGCAATGCGAATTGGGCTTCTTTTACCGGTTTTGCTTCAAGAAACTTATTCGTGAGAAAAATGTCGCGCGAACGCGACGGCGCGATTTCCCCTGTTCGAGATCGTCACGCTCGCGCGACCAGTCTGGTGCAGCTACGGCCGTGCCTCATACACGATGTTGAATGGTGTTTCAGTAGCCCGCCGGAACCGATTGAACCCGGCCGACGTCACAACTTCTCGAATGCGCGACTCGCCCGCTTGCGCTCCTAAACACAGACCAACCTCCTGTGATCTTGAGCAAGGCGTGCACAGCAGCGTCGAGAAGGAGTAGTACACGCGGCCCACGGGGTTCAGGTTATCTTCCAAGCGGTCATTGGCAAAAGGTTCCACGATCATCCATGTCCCATCCTTGGCGAGGGATTGCCGAACGTGCGCAGCGGCCCCGATCGGATCTCCCATGTCATGCAGGCAATCAAAGACGGCCACGAAATCGTAGTCCCTGCCGGGAAAGTCTTTTGCCTTGGCTACTTCAAAAGTCACGCGGTCGGCGACACCGTTGCGCTGGGCCGCCTCCCGTGCCGCTTCAATCGACTTGTCATGGTAGTCGAAACCGAAGAATCGAGACTTTGGGAATGCTTTGGCCATCAAGATTGTGGAGGCGCCTTTCCCGCAACCGACGTCTGCAGCTCGAGCCCCTGCCTGTAGCTTGTCCTTAACATCGTGCAAGGCAGGAATCCACGCCGTTACCAGATTTGCTGCGTAGCCGGGCCGAAAGAATTTTTCGCACCCATGGAACACGCCGTCAACGTGTTCGTGCCAGCCCATTCCTGCACCGGTCCGAAAAGATTCGGCGATCCGCGGAACTGCTGCGAGTGATCCCAAAGCCAGCTCGAATGCGCCAGGCAGGTAGGCTGGACTGTCTTCTGTTGCGAGGGCGAAAGCTTGCTCCTCACTGAGGCTGAAGCTGCTGCTTTTAGCATCGTAGGTGATGTATCCGCCTGCAGCTTGTGAGGACAGCCACTCCCGCAAGTAGCGCTCATCGGTCTTCGTCTTCGCGGCAAGCTGGGCCGGCGTCATTGGACCGCCAGCGAGTGCTTTATAGAGTCCCAGTTTTTCCCCAATCACGACCATGCCGGTGTGAACCGCGGCGCCAAGATCGGTCACGAATTGGCCGATGAAGGCATTCAGTTTGTTCATGTCAATTGCAGGTGCCTGTGTTGTGCTCATTGGATTTCTCTCCCCTATGGAATCGATGTTCAATTTTGGTTTTGAAAGTATGCCGGGCGGCCTCCTCGCTCCAGCAAACGTGATCGAAGAGGCTGGGCCGGCATGCATTGTTAACGAGCGTCTGGGATACTAACGACAACCGGCACTTGCGACGACGGCTCGACATTGATCGGGTCCTTCTCCAACTTGTCCAGAGGAAGAACTTGCGCCGTTCCGTTAAAGCTGACTTCCTTCAGTATCCAGTGATCGCCAAGACGCCGAAATCTCAAACAGGAGCGCTCGTCTTCTGCGCGTTGATCGGAACTGGTGAGCATGGTCACTGAGGGAATGCCAGGGGAACTTAGCGTGAGCGTGCCGTTTTCCCGGTTGACGTGCACCCAATAATCTGCAGCGGGCAGGCTCTTACCTGCCGTAACGAATGGGAATGGCACCGTGGCTCGTATCTCGTCCGCGGATTGAGCGAACGCCGAGGCTGCAGCCAGCAGCAGTGCTATTCCAACGAGATTTGTTATTTGTTTGGTCATAATCTTCTCCTTCTGATTGTTGATTGTTAAATGTCTTGGCGTTTGCCTGGATAACGTCCGTACCGAGTTATCGGTTCTGCGGCGTGAATTGCTCGCAAGATACGTTGGGATGCCAGTTCACGAAAGCTCCATTGGGATTGTCTTTCCAAGCCCAGACGTGCAACGTGTAGAAGGCCGGGAGCCCGAAGCGATTGGGGGCATCGAATAAGTGGAACAGTTGCCCCATGAGTTCTGGAGGGCCCTGATTCTTCGCGTCCCAAGCTGCTTGGAATAGCAGATAGTCAGCGCCGATCAGGCGCAGGCGCCCGCTTGGCGTAGCTTCGTAGATCACGATCTGCGGATGCGTGGCGTCCAATATGCCTTTGCCCACGAGGTCGCCATTTACGTAGTGCAGCCCCATCGCCCCCGAACTGTCTCCGCTCACGCAACCGAACTGCAGAGCATATCCCTCGGCTTCAGCCACAGAGACATCCTTAAACCGCTCTGTGGAATCCCGGACGATCTTGAGCAGGGCATTCGCTTTGTCCTTCTCGTCCGCTGTCGCCTGATGTTGCGCCGGCATATGCGAATGGGCATCTTGTGCGAATGCTTGCAGGGGGTAAATGCTCAAGACAATCAGAGCAATCCAGCAACACCGCAATCGCATCGCGAATTGTTTTGTTAAGTAGTTTGTGATTTGTATCGTATTCATGGACCTTGTCTCCTTCTTTCAAATCGGTAATCATTTCTGTTTCTCCCAATCTGACTGCGCCTGTGGGAGCGCGGTTTTGCTAGAATCCGCTCAGTGGGGCTGCTCGTCCTGGGCTGCTATCGAAGACCATGCATCGAACCGATGGGTTTCGCTTAGCAAGTGCAAAGTACCAATCATCAGGACGGGAAGTAACGAAACAACGCCAAAGAAGAACCGAAATTCTGGAGCCGCCGGGATATGGATCCCCACAACTACCAATTCGGCGAATTCGTGCTGGACGTCGCACGGGGGTGTGTCCTCAGGGCGGGAGAAGAAATCAAACTCCGGCCGAAGGTCTATGAAACGCTCAAGTATTTTGTGGAACATCCGGGGCGGCTCATCAGCAAGCCGGAATTGATGCAAGCGGTGTGGCCCGATGCTTTTGTAACCGACGATTCCCTGGTCCAATGCACCCTTGAGTTGCGTCGCGCTCTCGAGGATCGCAACCAGCAGTTGCTCAAGACCGTGCCCCGGCGTGGGTACTTGTTTACGTCTGATGTCAGGCAAATCCCGACGAGACCAGATTTTTATGCTGCGGCGGAGCCCCAAGGCTTGTTACATGACCGGGAACGGCTGCCGCTAGAAATCGCCAGGGCGGAGATTGACCGAACCAAGATGGCCCGAGCGAAAGCGCCCCGAAGGCGACGTGATCTGCCCACTCCGCGCACCTCGTTGATCGGACGGGAAGAGCAACTGGCCGAAGTCACTGAGTTGCTGCTTCGGGAGGATCTTCGACTCTTGACCCTCACGGGTCCGGGAGGGGCTGGAAAAACTCGGCTTGCGATTGCGGCAGCCACGGCCATCGCGGACCGCTTCACCGCCGGTGTCCAATTCGTCAGCTTAGCGTCGATCAAGGATCCGAGCTTAGTGGCCACTGCACTCGCGGACGCGCTCGAAATCCAGCAGGTCGCAAACCGCACTATTTCTCAACTTATCGGCGATCAACTGCAGAACTTGGGACCGTTCCTGCTTCTGCTCGACAACTTCGAACAAGTGCTCGCGGCTGCCACGCTGGTGGCTGAAACGCTGGACGCTTGCCCGTCTCTTAAGATCTTGGTTACCAGCCGGTCGGCCTTGAGAATCTATGGAGAACAGGAATTTCCCGTGGCTCCGCTAGCACAGAATTCCGCGGTCGAACTGTTTGTGCAGCGCGCGGCTTCTGTCTGGCCCGATTTTGCGATCACTTCGGAGAATGCATTGGCAGTTCAGGAAATCTGCCTGCGCCTGGATGGATTGCCGCTAGCGATCGAATTGGCCGCGGCACGAACTAAGGTCCTGCCTCCTAGCGCCATCCTGGATCGGTTGCAAAGCCGGTTGCAGTTGTTGACGGGCGGTGCGCTCGACTTGCCGGAGCGGCAACAAGCTCTCCGCAAAACGATCGACTGGAGTCATGGCCTCTTGAGCGAAGCCGAGGCGAAACTGTTTCGTCGACTTTCCGTCTTTGTTGGTGGATGCACAATGGAAGGGACGGAAGCGGTTTGCAATACAAGTCGAGATATCGGGTTAGATCTCTTTGAAGGTGTCTCTTCGCTAGTGGATAAGAATTTGGTGCAGCGCGTGGACCGGGCCGAGGCTGAGCCGCGTTTCGTGATGTTGGAGACGATTCGGGAGTACGCACTCGAACGCCTCGTCGATGGCGGCGAACACTCCGCTACCCGAAGAGCACATGCGGCATATTGTCTGGTTTTGGCGGAGGAAGGGAATCCCGAATTAAGCCCGGCCGATCGGGCGCGATGGCTTGCGCAATGCGACGTCGAGATCGACAACTTCCGTCTTGCGCTCGACTGGCTTTTTGAGACTCTGGACCTGGATTGGGCCTTTCGCCTGTGTGTCGCTCTGTTTCGTTTTTGGGACATGCGGGAACACCTCGCGGAAGGTCGCGCCCGATTGGAGGCGGTCCTCCGGTTGTCGGGTTCGGATCACCTGAAGGAACGGGCGAGGGTGGCACTTTTCCTGGGCGCCTTAGCGACAACACAAGGCGACTATCCGGCTGCCGAGAGTTCTCTGGAACGGAGTCTTTCTCTGTACGAGGAGCTTGGCGATGAGTCAGGGATCGCCGCATCATTGAATGCCCTAGCGGTATCGGCTCGCGATCGCGGTGACTATGCAGCAGCACAGAGCAATTTTGAACGAAGCCTCGCGTGTTGGAGAATGCTGCCGGATCGTCAGGCGATTGCGCGTTGTCTCCACAACCTGGCGAATGTGGTGAAGATTCGCGGCGACTACCCGCGAGCTCGGTGGGCGCTCTCTGAGGCGACGGATATCTTCGAGGAACTCGGCGATCGCAGTGGCGCCGCGTGGTCCATCAACCAGCAAGGGGACATCGCGCGCGAACAGGGCGACTTGGTGGCTGCTCGGGAATTGTACGAACGTTCACTGCTAGCTTTCCGGGAAGCCGCAGACCCTTGGGGAGCGGCGCGCTCCCTTACGGACTTGGCCTACATCGACTGTGAACATGGGCGCCATTTGACCGCACACATCGCCTGCCGAGAAGCTTTGGAAATCTTTGCCAGTCTTGGACACCGGCGCGGAATCGCGCGGGCTCTCGAGGGCTCCGCCTGCCTGGCTCTGGCGCAGGGACACGCGGAACGTGCTCTAAAGCTGGCCGCTGCTGCTGCACACCTACGCCAGCTAATCAGTGCTCCGCTGCATCTGGCGGAACAATCAAAGCTCAATCAGTCAATAAGCCCCGCGTGGGAAGCGCTTAGCGAGGAGGCGGGAAAGCGTGCATGGGCAGAAGGTTCGGCAATGAGCATGGAAAATGCAGTCCAGTACTCTCTGGAGGAACCGAAGCCCGCTATTTCAGGTTCGCGGGATCGATGAGCCGACGCACTGCCGAAACGCGATTCGCTGGAATTCCTGCCCTACGCGCGTGCTCTCGAACCGTGTCTTCGTCGGGAGCCAGATACACACAATAGACCTTGTCTTCAGTGACATAACTGTTGAGCCACTGAATCTGCGGCCCCATTTCCTTCAACGTCTGCAAGGAACGTAAGGATACTTCCCGGATCTGCTCTTCCGACAGCTCTCCGGCACCGGGAATTTCGCGTTCAATTACGAATTGCGGCACAATTCCAAGAGTCTAACATTAACCCTTTTTACGCGCAGGTCTAGGCGAGCGTGGCTTAGTCTTGCCGGTTCCGTTCACAGCTAGTCTCGTGCTGATTCCATTGCATTGAGGGCGGGTCGGCCAATACAAGAATAGTCGTTCGAGCTAGTCTTTCTGGGCGCACTAGATCCAGAACCGGACTTCTTGGAATTCTGCAAGCTCTTTGGTGCAGTAATTTCATTGGCTCGTCCGCCCGAAGAAGGATGCCGTATTCAATGCCAAGTCAAATCGTTGCCGGCGCTCCTGTTCGGCGTCTCAGGCGATGAGGGATGGTCCGACATGCGCACCGACTTCCCGGTGCAGAGCATTTTGCGGCACTCAAGAATTCAGACGACGCTCGATCTCTACACCCAGGGCGATGGCGATGAGACACGTGCGGCGCAAGGCGCCTTCCTTAAAGAACTGGGCCTGATAACGGAGATGGTCCAATGACCCGATTCCGCTTGTGGGCTAAATTGTGGGTTAAGCTTTCGAGAGACAATCTTTGCAAACTGCTGAAAACTAATGGTGGGCGCTATAGGATTCGAACCTATGACTTCCACCGTGTGAGGATGGCACTCTACCGCTGAGTTAAGCGCCCTACAAAAGCCCTAGAGCCAACTTTTCGTCGCTCTTCTTTTTCAGTGACTTACGTCGGTGGGCGGTGTCCACCAAGTGGGTACTCTATCGTTTTTCCACCGCGGTGTCCAGCCTCTTTGGACACCATCAGCGTGGGGTCAGGTCTTCAATGTGCATGTGGATAGTGAGCTGGCGCAGTGCCTCCTCTAGCACTCTTCTTTCCAGGTGGCTGGCAGCAAAAGGTGTTGGCTGCAAGATTCTGTCGTTGATGGCACGGCGGGCTTGTTCACAGAGAGCGGGTTTCTTGCTCGGATCCTGCTCGTGAATCGCAAGTGCGTAGGCGACTTTCCAGAGCGCGAGAGACGGCTCGGGTTTCGTGAGTGGTGAAAACAACTGGGGGAGGGACGTTGTATTTTCCATAGTTGGATTTCAGTGTTTCGGGCAGACGCGCGTCCTAAGATCGCGAGTCATGCGCAGGGCCGTATGCGAGATGACATTCACACGTCTCCGCGCCTCGGCGTTGTCTGGAATCAAATCGAGGAGCAGTTCGCACTCTCCGACAATGATGCTCACGCAGTTGCTCAGGTCGTGCGACAAGTCGCAGTGTGCGGGCTGGGGCATGTGCTTGGGAGTTGGGTAGGCACTCAGGGAAAACCTCCTTTTCTTCATCGCCAGGCGACACAATTCGGGCTAGAGCGGAGGCCTTGGAGCTAACGAAGCAGTTTTGCAGAAAGCAAGAACGTTGCCAGATAGTTGTTCGTTGCAACTTGTTGGAATGCGATGAAGGAGAAGAATTGTATGCGGCGCGCAAGTGCCGTCAGGCAGTCGCGTGGGACAACATTCCGGCATGTCGGGATTTCAGGCGTCTGAATTTCAGACGGTGCCGCCGGCGCGGAGAGCCGATGTGCGTGGATTCTAGATTGGCTTCGTGTTCATCTCGAGCTCGCGAATGGTGAGTTGGCGGCGGGCTTCTTCCAGTTCAGCAAGGTCGTGGGCTAGTTCGAGTGCGTGCTCGTGCATCGCTTTGCCTGCTTCCGCGAAGAGTGTCTTTTGTCTTACCGGATCCTGCTCACGCATCGCTGCGTGATATGCCTTCTTCCAAGGATGAAGCATGGCGCACCTGGGCTCGGTCTTTGATGCTTGGACAATAAATTCCTTGTTGCGGCCCTTTTGTGTCGCTGTCCCGTCGGAGCAGCGACACTGGGCTTACTGTCAGAGGGAGCTTATCAAAGGGGGACGGGTGCCGTCAGTGACAAAATTGGGTGGCAGGAACCGGCATGATAGGTACCCAGGATTTGTCGGTCGGGCACAACGATGTACCCTTCGCCAACGGAACCATAGACGCAATTCCGCTGCGTCGCCCAGAACCACCAGTGCGCCGCAATACACGCGCAGAGTACGGCATCGATCTGATCTTCGACGGATTTCAAATTGCCCGTCACAGGGATCGCGGGGAGTCGGAAGGATAGCGGAGGATTCAACAGCGGAAGTCTCGAAAGCATTAACTTGCGAAGCCGTCGCAGTCCCTTGGCTCTTTCTGCACGTCGCCCACGCTTGTACTTCACTATGAGAGGCAGGTCGAAAAGATTCACGGTAGCAGCGTGCGGGTGAACTTCGATTTGAAAGCGCCCCTCCTGCCGCGCCGTCATCTCGGCGCCGTGGGCAAATCCCAAAGCCGCAAGCCGCCGACTGAACTCGATTACGTTCGCCGCAAACGGGCGCCCCAGATTCGCCGCGTGGCAGCCAGCGTGAAAGCGCCGGAAGTCGCGGTTCAGTTCACGTTCGGCCTCGCGAATGCCCGTTCGGTTGCGGATCACGAGCGGAGCATCCACTCCCACCACTGCGCCGCCGCTCCCAGCCTCCGCTTCAAGCCAGTGCAGGATGTCCTTGGTGCACTCCAGGCGCGCAACTGCCCGCAACTTCAGGCTTTTGCCGTCCGTTGTGATGGAGGCCAAGCCGCTAGGCTTTCCGTACCAACCTAGATCGACGCCAAGAAACACCGGGTGACTAGATGCGCTCATGGACGGGGAATCAGTTCTACCGGATCGCCGACCGAGATTCGGCCCGGAGTGATGACCAGGCTATTCAACCCCAGCACGCCGCCAAATTCTCTTTGCACGCGGCGCAGGACGTTCAGATCCTGCTTGCCCGTGTCCGGATCGAACGTCGTCATGATGCAGCGGCCGCGCAGATCATCCATCCCAATGAGGACCTCTCCGATGCGCAGTTGCGCGCCTTCCCACTGGCGTTCGGCGAGTCCTTCTACGCCGCCAATGACCAGGTTCGGACGAAAGCGACGGCGGTCGTATCCCACGGCCGCAAACATCCCGTCGGTCGTGACCAGAAGCGGAAGGATGTCGAAGCGATCATCCGCATCGCTGCGAACCAAATGGGCTCCTGGGCCAGCCGCTTTCTCAACATCACGAGAGACTTGCTCGGAATCCCAGGGGAGTCCATCGACCAATACATGGCCGTCTTCCGCGATCATCGCTCGATGTCGAAGCAGATCGGGCCGGGTTCGCGCGGTAAAGAGCCTCCCGGACGCGTTTCGGACTTGAACAATCCGGTCTCCGGCGATCCCGTGTTCTGTAATCTCGGCGCTCGCAAGGGACTCCCCCGCCATCGACTTCACGGGATAGCGCCAGAGTTCCTGGATCACCATAGTGTTCTTCCCCAATCGATGCGGCTCGCCGCATCCAAACCTTGCTGCGAGCCGCACTCGGTTTCATGGTACTTAGGCAGCTTTCTTAACTTGCACCTTGCGGTCGTAGAAAGAGCGTACGAACTTCGCGATCTCTGAGCAATGATCTTCCAGCGCGAAGTGTCCGGTGTCGAGCATGTGCAACTCAGCGTCTTTGACGTCGCGTTGAAAGGCCCTTCCACCCTCCTGCGTGAAGATGGGATCATTGGCTCCCCAAACCAGCAGCGTTGGCGGCTGGTGATTGCGAAGGTACTCGTGCCAGTGTGGATACTGATCGACGTTCGTCCGATAGTCGTAGAAGAGGTCGAGCTGAATCCGATGATTCTCTGGCCGGCCGAGAAAGAACAGGTCGGTACTCCAATTGTCCGGACTGATCTTCTCCGCGTTGCGTGTGCCCTCACTGTAGATCCACTTCACTCCGTCCGGGGTGAAGAAATTTGCCAGCGGCGCTTCGGTTTCCGGCGTGCGCTTTTTCCAGAGTGCGGTTCGCAGCGCATCCCATACCCCGGTAAATCCCTCTTCGTAAGCATTTCCGTTTTGCGAAATGATGCCTTCAATCCAATCGGGATGCCGCAGAGCGATTCTAAATCCCACAGGCGAGCCGTAGTCCTGAATGAACATCGTGAACTTCTTTACAGCCAGTGATACCAGCAGTTTTTCCACGACCTCGGAAAGCTTGTCGAAGGTGTAAGAGAACTGCGTGGGCGAGGGGGCATCGGTGTTTCCGAACCCGGGGTAGTCCGGCGCGATCAGGTAGAACTTATCCGCCAATTCCGCCATGAAGTTGCGGTACATGTGGGAGGACGACGGGAATCCGTGGAGTAGGACCATGGCTGGATTCTTGGGGTCACCGGCTTCGCGGTAGAAGACCTTCAGGCCATCAATCTCTGCAAACTTGTAGTTCATGGGGTCGGTTCCTTTCGTTGCTTCTGATCTTGACCAGGCAACTGCATCTGATAGGGCACAGGTGATTCCAATCGTATTTCTTATTTCATTCAATAACATAGCCGCTAATAGACGCGTAGGAATCGTTGTTGTTAACGAATTACAATGATCACTGTAACTAATTTGCTATTATTAACGAATCGCGTATGGATCTGCTGCCCGTCATTCTTTCGATCGCTCAAGCCGAAGGGCCGCCTTCGGTGCTTGGTCAGATCATCAAGGCCGTCATGGCGAACGAGCACGTCGCGCTCGCCCGCATCTGGTTTCTCGACCAGGACTGCAATTGCCCGGAGTGCGACTGGCAGGGTGACGAAACAGCTCTCCACATGCGCGCTAGTGACGGTCGTCCGCTGGAACCCGGAGCCGACTGGAGCGAGATCCAGCGCTCGCACCACCGCGTAGCGTTGGACTCTACGGCAAAACTGGCGCAGATGGTTCGCTCGGGAGAACCCGTGTTGATTGCCGACATCGCGGCGGACACCAGTGGAGCCATCGATCGCGAATGGGCGAAACGTGAGTGCATTGAAGGCATGGTCGGACATCCGCTTCGTTTCCGCGGAGCCATCGTCGGGGTCATGGCCGTCTTCCTGCGCGTGCATCCCAACCAGAGCACTCTGGACTGGCTGACGAATTTTTCCGCGCACGCGGCCGTGGTTATCGGTAATTGCCGCGCCTTCCAACAAATCGATCAGCTTCGCCGGCAACTCGAACTGGAACGAGATTACCTGCGGGAAGAAGTCGTAGAGACCGGAGACTTTCGCGATATCGTCGGGCACAGTCCGGCGTTGATGCGCGTGCTTCAGCAACTCGACCTGGTGGCGCAGACCGATTCCAGCGTCTTGATTGAAGGAGAGTCAGGCACAGGAAAAGAATTGATCGCGCGCGCGATTCACCAGCGCAGCCGGCGCTCCGCTAAACCGCTGATCCGCGTGAGCTGCGCATCCATTCCCAAGGAGTTGTTCGAAAGTGAATTCTTCGGCCACGTGAGGGGCTCCTTCACGGGCGCCATCCGCGACCGAGTAGGGCGATTCCAACTGGCGGATGGCGGAACACTTTTTCTGGATGAGGTCGGCGAGATTCCCCTGGACCTGCAGTCGAAGCTCCTGCGTGTATTGCAGGAAGGTGAGTTCGAACGCGTCGGGGACGAGCACACTCGGCGAGTCAACGCCCGTGTGATCGCGGCCACCAATCGCGACCTGCGGACGGAATCAGAGGCGGGACGTTTTCGTCTGGACCTGTTTTATCGCCTCTCTGTATTTCCACTCGAACTGCCGGCACTGCGCGAACGCAGCGACGACATTCCGCAACTCGCCACGCACTTTGTGAAACTCGCGTGCGTGCGTATGAACGTACCCGAGCCCAAGCTGTCCCGTCGCGAAATGGACCGCCTACAACGCTACGATTGGCCGGGCAACGTGCGCGAGTTGCAGCACGTTGTGGAACGGGCCGTGATTCTGTCGCGAGGCGCCCCGCTTGAATTTCAGCTCGGAGAAGAACGCTCGCGCCCGAGGATTGCCACGTTGCCGGATCAGGCTGATGACTTCATCACCGAAAAACAATGGCGAGAACTGGAACGCAAGAATTTGTTGCAGGCCTTGAAGCACACAGGCGGCAGGGTTTCCGGCGCGGGCGGGGCCGCGGAACTGCTGGGAGTGAACCCGAATACGCTGGCATCGCGGCTACGGGCCCTTGGAATTTCTCGAACCTTTAGCGGCGAAATCTGAGCTACCTGAACACCGGGGCCCGTTGGCGGAATGGTGATGCTTTAACAACAATGCGCCAAGGCGACAGCTCTGCGGATGATCAGCCAGGACCCCATTCGCGGTTGTCCGAACAAGAAATCCGGCGGCCGCAATTTCCTGCGGCCGCCGGCAAGACTCTCATCATTGAATAACCTTCCACTGCAAGAGGAGTGACGGTACGCACAGCATGTCCGCCTTCTTGCTTTCGAACTTCGGATCGCCAAACTGATTATGCAATTGGACAGCCTTGTCAAAAGCGACCGGTGTCATCTTGTAGCACGCCAGGTGATCGTTCGGGTGCAGGACGGGAGTGATGGTTCCGTTGTGATTCTTTACTACCGGATTACAGAACAGCGCCGGGGTTGCAACCTTGTGCTTGGAAGCAAACCATTGGTCGCTAAGGCCGACTTGAGCGCTAACCGGCTGGCCGTCCGTTACCGTGTAGCAGTTAAAGTGGTCAAGGTTTGACGGGGGCCCGTGCGGTTCCTTCTGCGTGGGCACCGCCAGGAATCGCGCCGCTCCGGTGGTGACCGTCTGCACACCAAACTGATTCTCCAGTTGTACTTGACGTGCAACCACTGTTTTTTCCACTGCTTTGTGAATTGCCAGATGGGCATCCGGATTGGTGATGGGCGTAATTACCCCGTTATGCTCCTTCAAGGTCGGATTGCAAAACCGCCAGATGTCCTTGACCTTCCCGGTGGCCGTTCCGAATTCGTCAATCAGAATCACGTTCTGAGCCGGTAGGGCACTCGTGGCGAGCGGAAGATAGCACTTGAAGTGGTCGGTTTCAAACTGAGCGAATGCGGCAGAGCTGAACAGAACCAGAACTGCGGCAATAGTAAACAGGGTCTTCATAAAGCTTGCTCCTTTGTGGTTTGAGGTGATGGGTGTGGCCAGGCTGTTTGCGGCATTGGCCCGATGGAAATCGGTTGTGGTGGTCATTTGTTCTTCTCCTTAAATTCGTAGTGGCCTCTTCATAGCGTTTGGGCATACCGACGCCGACTTGTCCATCAGTAGGAAGAATGCGTGTCGGTCGGAACTGGGTTGGACTTACGGGTACTGAACGACATTGGCAACGGTCGTGAGGCAATCGCCTCCCGCTGGACCGCCGTTGTCGATCTGTATCTGGAGAGCCGGGGTAGCTAAGTTCAAAGAGACCAAATGCCCGGCGTCGTCCCACAGCTCCGTTACTGGAGTGGCGGTGCTGCCGTTCCAGTCGCTGTCGTTGTATGGAGATCCCGGACCCGCGGCTTGAACTGTGTTCACGAAAGTTCGTTCGCTCGAAGTAGCCAGAGCCGCGTTCCGAGCTGCACCGCCGTGCTGTCCATCAGCTCCGATCTCGTCGAACAGGATCGGGCCGGCGGTAACTGCACCGTTTGGAAGCACGAGGCTATATGTGATTCCGGTGCCGGCGCTGAACGTGTTGCCTGCCATGCCGTCATAAAGGGCCACATTTTCGGGATACTGCGGCCCCTGGGCAATCATCACGATGGAAGCGCCTTCCCACATCGGAGGGGCCGGATTCAGAATCGACCACGGGTCTTCGCCTCGAAAATTCCCCATGGTGCCGGTTGGCGGATAGACCTTATATAGCCCGTTTCCCGTAGCGACGGCGGGATCGAGCGTTCCCCGGTAAACCATGATCCTGTCCGGACCGTTCGGGGGGTTAAGCCATTCGCAAGGCACGTTGCCGATCCACGTCGCATTCGCTGTAACGGTCTGCACCGCCGAGGCTGGCGCCAACGGAGCAAGCCGCTGGACGAGGATGCGATTCGTGTTCATCGCGCCTCCCCGCGTCAGCACAGCCCAGTAGATATAGGCGACGGTCGGGGCGACTGCCGGAAAACCACTTACTTCGATTCCACCGGACCGCCTGTTCCGTAGACCCACTCCCGCGGTCGTATAGGTTGCGTTCGTCCAGTGGAGCTCGGTTGAAAAAGCGCCGAGGTTCGGAACGTTTGGTAGTTGAGGTTGTGTGCATCCACCAGCGGCAAATGCGTTGCTTATACAAGCGGCTACAACTAGTAGTACGGTTGAGAGAGTGATGAGAAGTTTGGGTGTGCGGGATTTCATAACAGCCTCCTGTTTGCGCTAAGCGTTTGAACTTTCCGCTGGCGATGGCTGCAATTTGTGCTACTTGCCCAAACACCACAATGCCCGCAGTGTCCCTGTCGGGTGACTTTTGTCTCCCCGCGGAACTCCCTATCTGGCAACGGTTTGAGCGAGCGGCGTTGCAAACGCAGAGGTGTTAAACTGATCCGCAATTCTTTCCTGGAGGGTCAAACACCCAATGCAGAAGCCAGCACCCATTCCTCGGGTGGTCCGCATTGGTACCTACGAACTCGACAGCTCGACTGGAGAGCTGACTCGCGAAGGCAGGAAGATCCAGCTCACGGTTCAGCTGCTACAGGTTCTCCTCGCCTTAATTGAAAAGCCTGGGGAGTTGGTGACCCGCGAGGAGCTTGTCAGCCGCTTGTGGCCGGAGGGCACGTTTGTCGACTTCGACCACAGCCTGAACAAAGCGGTCAACAAGCTGCGCGACGCTCTGGGCGATTCGGCGGATCGGCCATCCTTTATTGAAACCCTTCCTCGCCGTGGATACCGACTCATCGCCCTGGTTGACCGGGGAGCACCTGAACCAGAGCCCGAAGAATTGGCAGTCTTGCCTACGTCGGAGCCGGCCGTTGAAGAATCTGCGCCCCCGTGGAAATTCCCTCGCCTCTACCTGCGATTGGCCCTCATCGCGGCATTCCTGATTCTGCTGGCGATGCTCATTCCCAGCCTGCGTAACCGGCTGATGAGGAAAGTGGCGGCCCAGCCGCTGACGGAGCAGGACACCATTCTCATTGCCGACTTTTCCAATAAGACTGGCGACAGTGTCTTCGACGAGGCGCTCAAAGAAGGCCTGCTTGCCGATTTGGAACAATCGCCATTCCTCAACATTCTTCCGGATGGCGTGATCCACCAGCAGCTTCGCTATATGGGGAAGCCGACGGGAACAATGTTGACTTCCGAGATTGGTCGCGAAGTCTGCGTCCGAGCCGACAGCAAGGCGATGTTACTGGGCTCGATTGCCAGTCTCGGCCACAACTACGCCATCACTCTGAAAGCTGTGAATTGCGGGGATGGAAGAACACTGCATGTCGCACAGAAGGAAGCGGACCAGCGTGAGCACGTACTCGCGAAACTGCATGAAGCGGCGCGCGACATGCGGGGCTACCTGGGCGAGTCGCTGGCCTCGATTCAGAAACACGATGTCCCGCTGTTTCAGGACACGACCTCGTCGCTCGAAGCGCTCGAGGCTTTTGGGGTAGCGATGAAGACGTGGAGAACCAAGGGCAATGCGGCCGCGGTCCCTCTGTTCAAGCGCGCCATCGAAATCGACCCGAATTTCGCAGTCGCGATTGTGGGGCTAGGGGTCGTCTATGCCAATCTCGGTCAGGCCGCGACGTCCGCCGAGTATGCGACTCGGGCTTACAAACTCCGCGACCGGGTAACCGAATGGGAGCGGTTCTCCATTGATTCAGCGTATTACCTGAATGTCACCGGCGAACAAGTGAAGTCAATCCAGGTGAATGAGCAATGGCGGCAGCTATACCCGCGCGCTTTGGCACCCCGGATCAACCTAGCTTTCAGCTACGCGAATCTTGGATGGATTGAAAAAGCATGGGCTGAAGACGCGGAGGCTTTCAAACTCACCACCAACACATCCCTCGTCTATGGGAACCTTTTTTCCGACTACGTTGCCCTTGATCGCCTGCAAGATGCCAAGGCACTCCTGGAGCAGGCGCGAGCCCGGAAAATTGACGACCCGCTCTGGCTCAGTTACTACCAACTCGCGTTCCTGCAGAATGACAGCAATGAGATGGAGCGGATCGTAAACGCGACGCTGGGGACAGAAAGTGAAAGTGCGATTCTCGCCAGTCATGCCGACACCCACGCTTTCCAGGGACGACTCTCGAAGGCGCGTGAGTTCTCGCGTCGCGCTGTCGACGCAGCGTTGCACGCGGACGACCGGGAGGCCGCCGCGGGTTGGCTCGCAACTGAGGCATTGCGCGAAGCGGACTTTGGCAACCAGGATGTTGCCCGGAAGGAAGCCGATCTCGCTCTTGGTCTGGCCTCGGGCAAAGACGTGCAAGTGGCCGCTGCCATGGCGTTCGCACGCGCGGGAGAACGCCGTCGCGCTCAGTCGATACTCGATAGCCTGCAAAAAACCTATCCGGGAAATACCTTGCTCACCAGTTACTGGATTCCGACCATTCGCGCCGCGATTTCTCTCAGTCGCAAGGACCCGCGTTCTGCGGCTGAGCACCTCCAGGCAGCCGCAGCCTACGAGTTAGGTGGAGGAAAACCGCCCTTTAACGCTGGCGCTACTCTGTATCCCGCCTACCTGCGCGGTCAGGCATTCCTGGCGATGGGTAAATGGAACGAGGCAGCGAATGAATTCCGCAAGGTCAGTTCTCACCGGGGATTGGTTTGGAATTGTCATCTGGGCGCGCTCGCGAATCTTCAACTTGCGTATGCCTACGCGGGCGCCGGGGACGATACCAGCGCACGAAAATCGTTCGCGGCATTTTCTTCGCTGTGGCGGGATGCCGATGGCGACATCGGCCTTCTTCGCCAGGCGAACACCGATCTTGCCAGGTTGAACTAGAGTCACGCAGTCTGAACCCGTGCGGGAGGCACACGCGCGAATGCCTCCTGCACGAGTTGCTCACATGAATCGTCCCCACTTGCTTATTTCCCTGTACCGATGATCCCGATTGAGAACATGGCACAACCTCCGGTTGTTATCGCGTTCTGCGGTGGGTTGAGTGCGCACTCCTGTTCCGCAGGTACAAAATTCTTGTTGGTGCACGCGCCCAGTGGGGTGCATTGCAACGAGAAGAAAGAAGAATGGTTGACGTTGGGCAATCCGCGGTGGTGTTTGGCTCCGGTTGCCGGAACATCGGACAGGAAGGCAAAATTAGCAGCCTGCGGGGCTTCGGCACCAGAAGAAGAACTCTCTGTCACTGCCGACGCATAGCAGTTCGGAGGGCACTGGCCATGCCCAGTCGGAGGCTCGATCGCCCCCTGGTCCTGATTGCCAGGGACTGGATTCGTGAGTCCACAGTAGTTGTTCGGATCCGCAATCTGGATCAAGTACGTGTATTCCGAGTAGGTCGTGGCACCCACCGTGAAACCACGGCCGGTAGGTCCCAGTAACGATGCCGTCTCGGTTCCTCCGCAGAGCGATGTACCTCCATTCCCTTGCGAAATTCCATAGCGAATTTCCCAATGTGCTATTGGACTAAGTTCCACCGGAGGACTCGCAAATAGTTCGTTGAGGAACAACCCCTGGATCACGATTTTCTTCTTGATCGGGATCGGCACCCACACCCGGCCATCGGCGGTGCTGGAACCGTTGTGAAACACCTGATTGAACAGGCCGTTCGGATCCTTGGCCGGTTTCGAGTTAAAGTCACCCGCGTAGTACACGCAATGCAAGCTGGAAAGGGGCGGCGGACAATTCGCAGAAAGGTCTGGGATGTCTGCGCCGAACGTCGTCCCCGCAGAGTCGGTGAACAGACTTCCGGAGGATAGGTCTCTGTGTTGAGCCGTGGCCACCACCATCGGCGCCAAACTAAGGGTGAGAATGAGAAACAGCCTCGTCCGCATACGTGCTCCTGAAATGGATTCGGTTCGGGCCAGATATTTTGCAGGGGGGAAATAACTGATTGGGGAGGATTATGGATGCGACTGGCGGACAAGTCAAGCCGTGGCTCAGGTGGGACGGGACATTGGACGGTCACTTTGACACGGCGTGCTCTCCGAGGGGGAGTTAAACGCGATGGCTTGTTTCGGGGGACCTCGGAGAATCTGGCAAGAACTTCATCGGAATAGGCAAGCGTTCCGAGGGTCGGGAAACTATGCTTGGTCCTGCGGTCGCGTTGAAGTCCACAGAATCCCGCAGGAGAAACAATGCAAAAGCGCAAACTTGGCAACAGCAACCTGGAAGTTTCAGCCCTTGGCTTAGGCTGCATGGGAATGAGCTTTTCTTACGGCCCGCCGAAAGACAAGCAAGAGATGATCTCTCTTCTCCACGCGGCCGTGGATCGCGGTATCACTTTCTTCGATACCGCTGAAGTCTATGGCCCGTTCACGAATGAAGAGCTCGTGGGCGAAGCGCTCGCCCCGTTCCGGGGCAAGGTGGTAATCGCCACCAAGTTCGGGTTCGACCTGAGCGGCAGCGATCTCCGACCCGGAGCACCGCCCGTAAGCAGCAAGCCGGAGCACATCAAGCGGGCGGTCGAGGGTTCCCTGACTCGCCTCAAGGTCGAGAAGATCGACCTGCTCTATCAGCACCGGGTTGACCCGAATGTGCCGATCGAAGATGTAGCCGGCGCGGTGAAAGAACTGATTCAGGCGGGCAAGGTCCGGCACTTCGGCATGTCGGAAGCCGCAGCGAAGACGATTCGTCGTGCACATGCCGTCCAACCCGTAACTGCAGTGCAAAGCGAATACTCGCTGTGGTGGAGAAAGCCCGAGCAGGAAGTACTCCCCACGCTCGAGGAACTTGGGATTGGCTTTGTGCCCTATAGCCCGCTGGGAAAGGGTTTCCTCACGGGAGCCATCAAGGAAGACGCAAAATTCGACAGTACCGATTTCCGCAGCAAGCTGCCTCGCTTTGCGCCGGACGCTCTTAAGACGAACCAGGCAATGATCGACCTGCTGGGCAGCATCGGAAGGAAAAAGAACGCTACGCCGGCGCAGATCGCGCTCGCCTGGCTGCTGGCGCAGAAACCTTGGATTGTTCCCATCCCGGGCACGACGAAGCTGAACCGCCTGAAAGAGAACATCGCAGCAGTTTCGGTTGAACTCTCGGCTGACGATCTGCGCGAGATCGAAAGCGCCTCCGCAAACATCAAAGTGGAGGGCGCGCGCTATCCCGAAGCCATCGAGAAAATGACCGGACTGTGAAAGGCAACGACCATGTATAAAGCAAAAGCTTACGCCGCTGCCAGTGCAACATCACCGCTAGCCTCCTCCACGATCGCGCGGCGCGATCCGACAGAACACGACGTGCAGATTGAAATCCTGTTCTGCGGCATTTGTCACTCTGACCTCCACTCCGTCCGCAACGAGTGGAGCGAATTCATGCCCACCGCTTACCCAATCGTTCCGGGGCATGAAATCGTAGGGCGCGTCACGAAGGTCGGCTCGGCGGTGACGAGGTTTAAGCCGGGCGACCTCGCGGCTGTTGGTTGCCTGGTCGACTCCGACCGCACCTGCCCCGAGTGCAAGGCGGGATTCGAGCAGTCCTGCGCGAACATGACGCTCACTTTCAATTCTCCAGACAAACATCTCGGAGGTGTCACGTATGGCGGCTACTCCGATAGCGTGGTTGTGGACCAGCACTTCGTACTGCGCGTTCCCTCAAACCTTAACCTCGGCGGGGCCGCGCCCCTGCTCTGCGCTGGCATCACGACATACTCGCCCATGCGTCGCTGGGGCGTCTCCAACGGTAAAAAAGTCGGCGTGGTCGGTCTCGGCGGACTCGGCCACATGGGTGTGAAGTTTGCCCGTGCGTTCGGCGCCCACGTAGTTGTCTTCACCACCTCACCAAACAAGAAAGAAGATGCGCTGCGCCTCGGCGCTCACGAAGTCGTCGTCTCTCGCAATAACGATGAGATGCAAAAGCATGCGGGCAGCTTCGATTTCATCCTCGACGCCGTCTCCGCCGACCACGACATCAATGCGTATCTCAATCTGCTCCGCCGCAACGGCAACCTCACGATTGTTGGCGCGCCACCGAAGCCTCTCGGCGTCTCTGCGTTTGGTCTGATTATGGGCAACCGGAATCTATCCGGCTCGATGATCGGGGGCATCCCGGAAACTCAGGAAATGCTCGACTTCTGCGGGAAGCACAACATCACCTCCGACGTCGAAGTGATCCCGATCCAAAAGGTCAACGAAGCTTACGAGAGACTCCTCAAAGCCGATGTGAAATACCGCTTCTCGATCGACATGGCTTCTCTCAAGAACGAGTAAGCGGCCGTTTGTTACGACGACCACCGAATAGCTCGCGAGCGCCGCAAGGTCGCGAGGCCTGATATATCGGGATACGAAGCTAAGGAAGAGACATGAAGAAACGCACATTAGGAAAAGGCAACCTGGAAGTTTCAGCGATCGGCTTCGGCTGCATGGGAATGAGTTGGTCCTACGGGCCACCGAAAGACAAGGAGGAGATGACATCTCTCCTCCACGCCGCCGTGGAACGCGGTGTTACGTTCTTCGACACTGCCGAGGTCTATGGCCCACTCCTGAACGAAGAACTTGTCGGTCAGGCTCTGGTCCCATTTCGGGGGAAGGTTGTGATCGCAACCAAGTTTGGATGGGAGGCCAACCCCGATGACGGGGGCAAATGGAGTTCTCTTAACAGCCGGCCAGAGCACATCAAACAGGTCGCGGAGGGATCCCTTAAGCGGCTGAAGGTGGATGCAATTGATTTGTTCTACCAGCATCGTGTTGACCTGAACGTTCCGATCGAAGATGTTGCGGGGGCGGTAAAAGAACTGATTCAGGAGGGCAAGGTAAAGCACTTTGGTCTCTCTGAAGCTAGCGCGCAAACAATCCGCCGCGCTCATGCGGTTCAGCCGGTCGCTGCGCTCCAAAGCGAGTACTCCCTGTTTTGGCAAGAGCCGGAAGAGACGGTGATGCCCACCCTCGAGGAACTTGGAATAGGTTTCGTTCCGTTTAGCCCACTTGGCAAGGGCTTCCTGACAGGCAAGATCGATGCAGATACAAAGTTCGACAGTACGGACTTCCGCAGCAGTGTGCCGCGCTTCAGCCCGGAAAACCGCAAAACGAACCAGGCCCTAGTTGACTTCGTGATCGCCTTTGCCAAACAGAAGAAAGCGACTCCCGCGCAAATCGCGCTCGCTTGGCTCCTTGCCAAGAAGCCGTGGATCGTTCCGATCCCGGGCACAACAAGACTGGCTCGGCTTGAAGAAAATCTTGGAGCGGTACAAGTGGAACTGACCCAGGACGATGTATGCACCCTCGATGATGTCTCCTCCAAAATCAAGATTGAAGGGGCGCGTTATCCGAAATTTCATGAACAGTTGGTAGGCCGGTAAGCGGCAATATCACGGGGAAGGATCTGGAATGAAGATTCTGTATTGTGGCGTGCTAGCCGTTCTTACGACGCTTACCTGTCTTAGCCAGGCTCAGTCTGTGAACAAGCAAGCAGACTCTAACTCGGCAAGAGAGAAGCTGATTGGCGCGTGGCATCTGGCGCACATCGATGTGCCAGGGCCGGATGGCAAGCCGAGCTCCATCCCTCAGCCGCTAGGAATGTTGATCTACACTCGCGACGGCCACATGTCAGTGCAGCTCATGTACCCCCACTCGAGAAGTGTTCTCTCCAATGAGTACGTCCATGACGGGTACGAGGCGTCCTTTGGGAGCTACGACGTAGATGAACTGACCCACACATTAACTCATCATGTGAAGGGATCGAATACACGCGAACTGCTCGTCGGCAAGGATCTTCCTCGCGTCTACGAGCTCACAAGAGATGGTCACCTCATCATCAAATCAGCGCGGCCCGATGAACACTGGTCGGTCACTTGGGAACACTACTGAACTCGCCGCGTTTCTCGTCGTTCGACTGAAGGAGTTGAGAAGATGGAAATCAAGAGAGCTGGCACGCAACCTTCCGCCAAGGGACCTTCCGATTGGTTCACCGGCACCGTGCGGATTGATCCGCTCTTCCAGGCGCCCGATCCTGCATTTGTGCAGGGCGCCAGCGTGACATTCGAGCCGGGTGCTCGGACGGCGTGGCATACGCATCCACTCGGGCAGACTCTCATCGTCACGGCTGGCTGCGGCCGGGCACAGCGCTGGGGAGGGCCGGTCGAAGAAATTCGGCCGGGTGATGTGGTCTGGTTCGCGGCTGGGGAGAAGCACTGGCATGGAGCGGCACCAACCACGGCCATGACGCACATCGCCATTCAGGAAAAGCTCGACGGCAAAGTGGTTGAGTGGATGGAACACGTCAGCGACGAACAATACAGCGCTGGAAAATGAAGGACATTGCGATGAGTAAGCTCACTAACGATGCTTTGGAAGACCGTCTCCCCCAATCCAGTGAAATCAACATCACCGTGACCGGCAAAACTTCGGGGAAACTCATCTCGCGGCCGATATGGTTTGTCTGGGATGACGGCAAGCTCTACCTCTTGCCAGTGAAGGGGTCGGACACACAGTGGTACAAGAACGTGCTCAAGAATCCGATAATTCGAATCGAAGCGCGTGGCGCAGAGGCTGAAGTCAAGGGCGTTACGGTGACAGACGCTACGCAGGTGAAGTCCGTGGTCGAGAAATTTCGCGGCAAGTATGGGACGGACGTGAAGAAGTACTATTCGAAATTCGACGTTGCCGTTGCCGCACAGATACGTTGATTGCAAGACATAACATCGCCGCCCACGATCGATTCACCAGCAAGCATGCAAGAGAGTTAAGATATCCGCAACAAGAACCAAAGCAGATTTCCCTTGGCGGAGTGGGGCCGTCCGAAACAAGTTTTCGCACAAGAAAGTCATCCGAATTCTGAACGTCCTTGAAGGGAGTTCTCTATGATCACGCTCAATGTGAATGGAATCCGGCGCGAGGTCGATGTGCCTGCCGACACGCCGCTACTTTACGTTCTGCGCAACGACCTTCACTTGATCGGTCCGCAGTTCGGCTGCGGGCTCGCACAGTGCGGAGCTTGTTCCGTCCTCATTGATGGCAAGGAAGTGCGCTCCTGCATCACCGCTCTCTCCAGCGTCGGACCTAACCAGGAGATCACCACGCTCGAAGGCCTGCCCGCGAGATGGGCCAAGCAAAAGGGTCTCTCGGCGGAGGAAGCGAAAGATACGCTTCACCCCGTGCAGCAAGCCTGGATCGAAGAGCAGACTCCGCAGTGCGGCTTTTGCCAGAACGGCATGATGATCAAAGCGACCGAACTTCTGGAGAGCAATCCGCATCCGACCTTGCCGCAAATCAAAGAGGCGTTCACGACATCTGGGGTATCGCCCAACCTCTGCCGCTGCGGAACCTACGTAGCGATCATGGAAGCGGTTCAACACGCCGCCACGATCATGGCGAAGGGAGGCAAGTGATGGCGACCCAGAGCGAAAAACTAACGACCGAAAAAACGGAGAACGTGTTCGGAGCCACGCTGTCGCGCCGGCAATTCATCAAGACCGGAGGCGTCCTCGTCGTCGGGTTTAGTTTCATTGGCAGCGGACTCCTGAAAGCCGACACCACAAAGCCTGCGGTATTGAAGAACTCGCTCGATCCCAGTCTTCCCGGTTCGTGGATCGAGATTCACCCCGACAACACGGTTCTGATTCGCACCGGCAAGAGCGACTTCGGCCAGGGCACAACCTTTACCGCGTACCGGCAAATCGTAGCCGATGAGTTGAGTGTCCCCTTCGAAGCCATCACCACGGTCATCGCTGGAGATACGGACCGCACGCCGGACGGCAGTGGCGCCTTCGATTTCCTGGGCCATGGAACGCCGAATATCCGTAAAGCGGCTGCCTACACCTATCAAGCCCTGCTCGACCTCGCGTCAGAAAAACTCGGCGTACCGAAAGACAAGCTCTCCGTTAAGGACGGCATTGTTTCGGGCGGTGGCAAGAACATTTCCTACGGCGACCTCGTCAAAGGACAGCAGTTGAAGCTCACGATCCCCGTCAAGGGAGACTTGACCAGTCTCTTTGGATTGACGATCGAGGGCAATCCGCCGATGAAGCCTGTCGGCGAATACACGGTCATCGGCAAATCATTCAAGAATTCCATCATTAGTTCGAAAGTCGCTGCAAAGGAAACGTGGGCGACTGACGTGCGCCTGCCGGGCATGTTGCACGCGCGAGTGGTGCATCCGAAGACGCTTGGGTCAACTCTTGTCGCCGCCGGTCCGCTCGACAAATCCAAGTTTCCCAATTCGCAAGTCGTCGTGAAAGGCAATCTTGTCGGAGTCGTTGCACCTACCGAGTGGGAAGCGATTCAGGCAGCCGACCAGGTAGCCAGCGGCACCAAGTGGACTGCGTGGAAAGGCCTGCCCGGTAACGCAAAACTCTACCAGCACCTTCGGGAAGAGGCGGATTGGACCACAGCACCAGTTTCAAAGGGCGAAGCCGACAAAGGCGATCCGAAGCCAGCGCTTGCATCCACTCACAAGAAGCTTTCGGCGACCTATCAACTGTCGTACATGAAGCACGCGCCGATCGGCCCAACCATGGCCGTTGCCGATGTCAAAGCTGACGGCACGGTGCATATCTACACGCATAATCAGAATCCGCAGGCGCTTCGTGGCGAGATTGCAATGATGCTTCGCACTACGCCCCATCATGTCATCGTGCATTCCTATCCCGGCCCCGGCCACTACGGCAGGTCGAATGGTGGCAACGCAGGAGCAGAAGACGAAGCAGTGATCTTGTCACAAGCCGTTGGCAAGCCTGTGCGCGTGCAATGGATGCGCGCGGACGATATGCAGTGGTCCACGCAAGCATCGGCAGCCTTCTCCGACGTTCAGGTGGCCCTCGATGAAAAAGGGAAATTAGCGGCCTATCAAATTGACCACTACATGCCCGCCATGCAGGATGATCGACCGATCGGTGCGGTCATCGCGGGGTTACCTACCATGCCCGCGCCACAGGTCAAGTCTGATTCCGTAACTTCCACAGTCAACGGCGTCGAAGATAATTGGGTTTACGCCTCTGTACCGAACGTAGCTGAGCGCGGTCATGGCACATTCCAGGTTGGGCAGAAAGCCTCGCCTCTTGCCGTCGGTCTCCGCGACCACAGTATGCGTACACCGGGACAGTTCCAGCAGAACTATCCGCGCGAACTGGCAATCAGCGAATCCGCAGCGCTTGCAGGCGCAGACGCTATCCAGTTCCGCATCGACCATGCAACCGAAGAGCGTGCCATCGGAGTACTGAAAGCAGTCCGCGAGGCGTCAGGTTGGGATACGCGTCCGTCGCCCCGTACCGAAGCTACATCCACGGGTTCAACGCCCGTGCGCGGTCGTGGAGTTTCGCTGATGTTGCGCAGTGGCACCTACTGGGCCTGCGTCTGCCAAATCGCTGTCACTCCAAGCACTGGTGTGATCGTCGTCGAGAAATACACCATCGCCGTCGACCCAGGCATCGTCGTGAACCCGTCCCAATTGAAGCGAAATGTCGAAGGCGGCGCGGTCATGGGCATTGGGCATGCGCTCTTTGAAGAAGTGATGTTCGATGAAAGCGGAATCACGACGGAGGACTGGCTTTCCTATCCCATCCCGACCATGTCCGATATCCCGGAAATCAAAGTCGTGCTCATTCACAACCCGAAAGTCGGCTCTTACGGCGGAGGTTCGGAAGCGGCAAACGCGCTTGCCGCGCCGGCCATCGCAGCAGGCCTGCACGATGCCACCGGAAAAATCATGCGGCGCCTTCCGATGAAGCCCGCTTACGTGCAGGCGGTGTTGAAGGCCTAACTGAGAGATGCTCAAGCAGCTTTGGGAGTCTGACTGGTCTGCGCGGGGAGCAACAATATGATTAGAAGGCGGAGTACTCTTGAACTCGTGAAGACGAATGGCAAAAGCGTCTCTCCGCGCCAACCGATGCGCCGAGCAGGACTCAACCGACCCGACACCGCCAAACTCGCCCGCTTGATCTCGGCCTACGCCCCTCACGACGGCAGCTTCGACTTGAGCATTCCGGGTGCGCACACCAGTCGCTATTCACGCGTCAACGGTGGGTGTGTGCACGCGCTCAGCGTGCCTTCAGCGTGCATCGTCGCCCAGGGAGCAAAGACTGTCATTGTGGGAGATGAGATCTTCGAGTACGACGCTTCGCGTATGATCGTGTTCTCTGTGGCTCTGCCCGTTGCTGCACAGATCACGCAAGCCAGTCAGTCTGAGCCTTATCTGGCCCTGCGGCTCGACCTCGACCAGCACAAGATTGCGGAACTGGTCCTGAAGGTATATCCGCACGGACTGCCTCCCGTGCAAGAGAGAAGTGCGGTTTATGTCACTCCGGCGGATGCGAGCGTGGTTAATGCCGCGACCCGATTGATGGAATGCCTCGCGCATCCCGGCGATTCTGCTCTAATCTCCCCACTGGTGATGGATGAGATTCTGATCCGGCTACTCAGCAGCCCCATAGGAGTGCGCGTGGCGCAAATGGGTTTCGCCGAGTCCAGCGTCCACCGTGTTGCGAAAGCCATTTCCTGGCTACGCGCCAACTTCTCTCAGCCCATGAAGGTGGACGACCTAGCCGAACTGGTGCACATGAGTGTTTCCTCTTTCCATGAGCACTTCAAGTCAGTCACCTCGATGAGCCCACTCCACTACCAAAAGGTGTTGCGACTGCAGGAGGCGAGGCGTCTCATGCTGTCCACAATGATGGACGCGGGTACTGCGAGTCAGCACGTGGGCTATCTTAGCGCTTCGCAGTTTAGCCGGGAATACAGCCGTTTCTTTGGAAGCGCCCCAGTCAAAGACATCGCCAGATTGCGGCAAGAGACCGAACTTCGGGCATGACCGTCGGTAGTGGTTGGCGACTGCCCCCGATTGCACGAGCAAGGTTGGCGTACCGACCGATTTCGCTCCGCAAAACTCTCCGCGCCCGCTTCTCAGCTCTTGCGCTGCCGCCGCAAGAGTTCGTGGAGGGTCTTTTCCAGACGCTCTCGCTCCGCTGACTTCTCTGGCCGGATGGAAGAGATCGCTACGAAGCGCGCGCTGATCAGACGAAGCGCGTTCTCGCACAGAGGTGCAAACTTTTCCGGATCGGTTTCGGCGAGCGCGGCTTCGGAGGCTGCCTTCCACCGGTCTTTCCGCGAGCTCACCTGCGACTGGACAACAACTCTTGCGCGACTTGCGTTCGGTTTCCTGGCCGACACAGAAGAATGAGAGCCATGGTTATGAGTGACGCTGGCTGGTGGGATCTTCTCTTCGAAGCGGATGCAGACATCTTCGGCCATTTCGAAAATTCTGCGGAAGCTAAGTTCTGAGCGTATATCTGTCGACGATTTTGTTTGTGGCATCACAGTTTGGGCCGCTCCCTGCTGGCGGCCTTTTGGTTTCTTGGTTTGAGATTCCCTTTTGGGGTTGGCTTTGGTCTTACCCAAGCGCGCGCTCCAGGCATTGCGTCCTCGGCTCGACATTATAGAAATTACAAAAACCCAGAATCACTACGAAGTGACGGCGCACACCTGGAAAGGTGATTTCGTCACTTAAAACAGAAAAGGGCGCCACTAACACGCGCGACGAGGCGAAAATAATTGCGCTTGCATCGACAAAGCGTGGGGGAAGGGCGCCCTTTTTTCTGGGGGAGGGCTGAACAACACCGACACGGCTTTTGCGGCAAAGACCGGAAGAAGTGGAGGAGACTTCCCCGGTCAGATTCAGCATTGGGCCGGACACGGTTGAACTCGAATACCGCAGGCCATGCGCTGGGCCGTGAGCGCGATCACCTTCACGCGTTTCATGGCTCCCGCATCTTCGGACACCGCGTCGAGAAGCAGTTCGCACTCCCCGAGAATGATGCTTAGACAGTTATTCATCTCGTGGGTCAAGACACATCGCTCCGCCTGAGGCGCACGCCTGGGCATTTGGTAAGCACTCACAACAAACCCCTCTCTCTGTGTATACGGACGACACGTTCGGCTCGGGAACGGTCGCCTCTTTTGAATAAATGGAGATTTCTCAAGGTAAGCACGCTAGGGACCAAAGACATCAAACATTTATGTGGTTGCCGCACAAGGCTGTAACGAAGCTGTGATGACGATGACGATCTGGCTGTGCCGAAGTACTGTCGAGCATGACTTCATTTCGGCAACAAGCGTTTGATCTTCGAATCAGGAGTGGAATTGCAAGGCGGTCCAGGAGCGGAAGGCGATTAGGTTTTCGCAGTTATGTTGAGAAGAAAATTTTTGCAGTCCGGAAAATCGACACTATCTCCGGATCAACCACATAACCCATCCGGCCACAAATACTCCGCCAACAAACATCGCGAAGCAATAGAAGAAGTAGTTGATCTGCTCTTTGGCCGTGTTTTTCTGCGTAATGCCGAATACAGTCGAGGCGCACAGGGCAAACACAACCGCAGCTGAGAAGTGAGACAGGGTGATGGTCACGGCTTCTTCCCCAGGGCAATGTGGTGTGCATCGGCGGCGGCAATCAGGTTCAGCAGGCCGGAAACGACGATGAATATTTTGCCGTAGTCGGCAACCGCATTCGCCGGCATGGTGTTGCCCCAATCCATAATCCGCGCGAGGAAATACAGCGCGCCCGCGCCGAAATCGCCGATGAAGCCGAGTATGTCAAGAATGTCGCCGCCATTGGGTTTGTAAACGCGGCCGTTCATGCCCAAGCCGACGAGGAACATGCTGAGCACCGCCGCGAACAGCAGCCCGCCACGAACATAGCGTTTCTGCATGATGTGTCCGCCGCCCGGGATGAGCCAGCCCACGATGGGGGCGACAATCGCCTGCGTCGTCAGCGGATACTCGGGCGTGGCGTCTGCCTGCTTTGCTTTATCTGTAGCGGTTTTGGCCATTCAGATGGTCACAATCTCTTGTTGAATTCTACCAGTGACTTCGGCGGTTGTGGCGCGGACCAGCACATCCACCTCCAGCCGCACGCCAAACTCGGGCAGGTAGATGCCCGGCTCAATCGAAAAACAAGAGTTGGGCAGAATGCGGCGCTCGTCGTGAATTTCGAGATCGTCCATGTTGGCGCCGTTCGAGTGCACCTCAGTGCTGATCGAATGCCCGGTGCGATGAATGAAATAGTTGCCGTAGCCCGCCTTCTTGATGTGGCCGCGAACCGCGTGATCCACTTCCCAGCCAGCGATGGGCTTCCGCGCGGCAACAGCATCGATTGCTGTCTTGACTCCAAGGTCGCGAGCCTCGCGCACGATGTTGAAGATTTCCTTATGGCGCTCGGACGGAGTCTTGCCAACGAAGCCAACCCATGTGATGTCGTAATACACCGCGCCCGGCTTCTTCTTCTTTGCCCACACATCCAGAAGAACAAAGTCGCCTTCGCGAATCGGGACCGGGTGCGAAGCGCTAGGCTCGTAGTGCGGATTTCCGCTGTTCGCATTCACGGCAACGATCGGCGGATCGTCGGTCGTCATGTTCTCGCGGGCAAACGCTTCCTTGAACCAGTTCTGAATCTCGTGTTCTGTCGTCCCACCGTTACGCACGCGGCGTCCGATTTCTTTGAAAGCCTCAGCAGTCACAGCGTCGATTACATCGCGGGCTTCGAAATGCGTCTTGATCTGCTCTTCATTCCAGGTGGCTTCGAACTGCGCGATCAAGTCGGCGGCGCTGACGATGTTCTTGCCCAGGCCGCGAATCATGTCGGCCGTTCCGGCATCTACCATGGAAACTGTAAACACAATATTGTTAGGCGAGTACTGCATAGCCACGTCGCGGTGCGCGGCGAGCATCTGCTTAATCTGTTCGAAAAGCTCTTGCCAGCCTGCGTACTGCTTCTTGACCCCGGGTAGAGAGTCAAGATGTCCGGCTTCAATCTTATGAACGAGCTTTGTCGGCTCACCCTTGGCAGGAATCAAGTAATACCAGCGGCGCGTCACCATCAACCCATCGGGCAAGCCGAGCACGCGATAGGAGATCGGGTCGCGATGATGGTGATCGTAGAAAAGCCAGGCGTCAATGTTGCGCTCACGCAGCGCGTTCTGAATGGCAGCTAGGTCCATAGATCAGGGGTAATTCTACACGAGGGCCGCTCGCTTCGAGTGGCTCACCTGCGGCGTCACTCACGGCGCGTTTTCTGTGATGCAGTTCTCGAGATCACTAGGCCTTGGCTGTCGCTTTTTCAGGCGATCCCATTCTTCGAGTGAGACTAGAACGGCCACCGCAACCCCTCGGCGCGTAACAACTTGAGGCCCTTCTCCCATGGCGGCGTCGAAGAACTCATCAAATCGGGCTCTTGCCTCTTTAGATTTCCAATTGGCCACAATCAACCTCTCTTACGTTTCTATCGGGCCGGTCTGCGATTTCTTTAGGCACACCCTCCAAACCGCATTCCATCGCTACGGGTATCCAACCGGTGCCGCGACTTTTCGCGAGCGGGGGCGCCCGCGGCACACTGCGGATGCGCTCTTTTTGTGGTAAAAAATACTGTAATGCCAACGAACGTCTCTGGCAGTCCCAACCCGTTACAACCAGGTGCACCGTGCTGAGAGCTCTATTTATCGCGCTTTCGGAGAGCAAATCGCTGCGCGGAATTGCCGAGCGCTCCAGTTTTGGGCAACGCACGTCGGCGCGTTTCGTCGCCGGCAAGCAGGTGGCCGACGCTGTGCGTGCGGCGGCGGCCGTCAATCAGTTTGGGGCGGGCGTTTCCATCGACAACTTGGGCGAAAACGTCACCAACGCCGAGGAAGCCCGCGCGAGCGCCCAGCTGTATCAACACATGCTCGACGAAATTGCTGCCAGCAAGCTCGATGCGAATATCAGCCTGAAACTAACGCACATGGGGCTGGATGTGGACGAGAAGCTGGCCTTCGACATCGTCCGCGGGCTGGTGGCAAAAGCGGCTTCCATGACGCCCAGGAACTTTGTCCGCGTTGACATGGAGGGATCGCCCTACACCCAGCGCACGCTCGACTTCGTGCATGAACTCCATCGTGTGCCAGGGAATGCGGGCTGTGTCGGGGCGGTGATCCAGTCTTATATGCGACGGGCGCAGGCAGATGTGGATAAGCTTCTATCCGAGCGCATCCGCATCCGGCTCTGTAAAGGGGCCTATAAGGAGCCAGCCGATATCGCCTTCCAGAAGAAATCCGAAGTGGACGCCAGCTACGTCTCGCTCATGAAGACTCTGATGAAGAGCGGCGTCTATCACGGCCTGGCCACCCACGACGAAACCATCATCAATGAGGCAAAGGCGTTCGCCACCCGCGAGAACGTTGCCCGTGACGCCTTCGAATTCCAGATGCTGCACGGGATTCGGCGGGATCTGCAGCAGGCGCTGGTCAAAGACGGGTGGAAAATGCGGGTGTACATACCGTTCGGTACCGAATGGTATCCCTACTTTATGCGTCGTCTGGCCGAGCGTCCCGCGAATGTGCTGTTCATTGCAAAGAACATGCTGCGCCGGTAAGTTACTAAAAACATTAGGGATTCAATTGATTCCTGAAACCAGATCCTCGCATTTCCGCTGGGGTTTGTCCTGACTTCTTGCGAAAGCCCGTCTTCTGCAAACGCTCTCTTCCAAAAAGTTAAAAAAAATCTTTCAACCTTGAAGGGATTCGCCTAGCACTTTCGTTTTATGCAGTGGAAGCCAACTTGGATTGGATTCACGCTTGCCCCCTCGGCGATGTGCATGATTTCCAACCTGGTAAAGGGTCCGTGGCTCGCGAAGATTAGTACATCGAGACCTCGGGTTTCCAAATAAATCCTCTGCGCCGCCACGGGGAAGGGCGGCGCGGAGGCTTTTTCTTTTTGAGCGAATTCCGTTCCGACTCCGTCTAAGAAAAGGAACTTGGTTCCCTAGTTTTCCGGCCCCGCGCCTTGAAGCCCGCCGGGCGCCAATGGCAGCCGGGAGGCCCCATCGAGCAATTGACGCTCTTCTGGCGAGAAATTCCTGCGGTACTGGTCAGAATTAATGAGCTGGTCGCGCTGCTCCGGCGGCAGGCCGCGCATATCCCGAATCGCCTGATTGACGGCGTGCCGGCGCTGCGGCGGCAATTCCCGAATCTGCTGAAACAGTTGCCTTGCTTCCCTCTTCTGGGGAGGCGTCAGGTGCTCCCACGTTTCCATCCGGTTGAGCATGCGATCCTGCTGTTTCGGAGGCAGGGTCGAGAAACGTTGCAGCCGGTTTTCCAACCTCTTCTGTTGTGGCGGTGCCAGCCTGCGGAACTGCTGATCGCTTTGCAGAGCGCGGCGCTGCTCCGTCGGAGGAAGATCCTTGTAGTTTCGGAGCCACGCCCCCGCATGACCAGGCTGATTGGATTGCGGGGCTGGTCTGGAAGTTGGTGGCGCCGCGTTCGGCCGGGGTGACTGGGCCGGCGCTTTCTGTGCCGAGTGCGCGGCGGGCGGGCGGGCAGGCGGTTGCTTCCGGTGCTGCTCTTGGGCAAGCGCGGGAGTAAGCAACACCAGCCCGATGAGAGCGCCTGCGAATTTTTCCCAGCCCGACTTGCCTCGCGTTTTCACATTCCGTCCCCGCTGCTTCGCCTTACGGATTTGCCGTCACGTCGTCCTGCACTTGCAGATCGTCGAGCACATCGAAATCGGCATACAGGTCATCGTTTCGATCAAGCGCCAGTAGATCGCCCACCGCCGTCCCCGGTTGCACCGGGAGACCAAGCGCAGGCGGTTTAGTCGCAATCGTATCCGCTTCAGAAAAATAAGACCTGCCGCCCACCAGCAACGCCACGGCAAACAATACAGCAGCGGCGGACATTGCCCAAGCCGGGCGCACACCACGCGCAAGGCGGGCAAACCAGGACTCTTCAGTGCGCGCCATTTCCTCGCGGAGGCGCGCTTGAAGGCGGGTATCGAAATAGGGCGACGGCTCGGGAGTTTGCCACTCATCAAGCAGCGCCATCGTCTTTTGGAATTCGTTTAGTTGAGCGGAACACGCCGCACAGGATGCGATGTGTTTCTCAACCTCGGGCCCCGGAGTTTCCACGCCGGAGGCCAGATCCGGCATCAGTTCCTGAATCTCTTTGCAGTCCATGTTGCATGCCTCTTACTTCCCCGAAACGTACTGCTTTAACTGTTCGCGCAGCGTTTCGTAGGCGCGAAACAGGAGTGACTTTGTTGCCGACTCGCTCATTTTCATCACGGCGGCAATCTGTCGGTAATCCATCTGTTGGTACTTGTGCATTAATACAGCCATGCGCTGCCGTTCAGGCAGAGCATCCACCGTCTTACGAATCGCCGCCATTCGCTCTCTCCGGAGCAATTGTTCCTCGGCGGTGAGTGCGTCATCGGCCAGATCAGGAGTCGTGCCGGTATCCTGATCCGGTTCGTCCAGGCGCACGGTGTTTTCCGGGCGTTCATGACGAGTGTCGCGCGCGTGGTTCACTGCGAGATTGGTCGCGATCCGGTAGAGCCACGTGCTGAATTTGGCGCTTGGCTCGTACGTGGTGCGCGACCGGTACACGCGCAGAAAAACTTCCTGGGCCAGATCTTCAGCCGCTGCCGGGTTATGGCACAGCCGATACATGAAGCCCACCAGTTGCCGGCGGTACTTCTGAACAAGGTAAGCGAAGGCGGACTCGTCGCCCGTCTTGACTCGCAACATCACGTCCGCGTCGGAAACGGCTTCGGTGGAATTTGCCATGGTCAGGGGCGCTTGCGAAGGCTTCCCCGCAAAACTCAGCAGCCTACGATCAATGGCTACACTGCTCACATCTGTGGAAACCCCATTCCTGGGGGAAAGTTGCGCCAACTGAGCCGCTTCGTGCTCACCAGAAGTGCTTTCCCCTGAGCGAGTTACGTGGCTTGCTTTGGGGATCTCAGAATCGGCCATAGATTCGTAATCCCCAAAGGCTATCCGCTGACGAGGGCATGGTCAAGTGCGGCAAGGGGCAATCGGCGTCGAACACTTTGCATTTTCGAGGGCTCAAGGGGATTTGGGCCCCAGGTGTGAAAAGCGGTTCACACGGTGCCCTTTTTATTTTGCTGGATTTGGTTCTTGTCGCAGACGAGTCTAGGACATTGATGCTAGTCTTGGCGCGCCAGTTCTGAGGGGGACTGTCCGAATCGCTGCCCGCACCCATCGCGGGCCGCAGCCACACAGGCTGCAGGCGAAGCTGTGTCCAACGGGCCCGCCTTTCTGTCTGGCACTTTCGCACGGACGAGGTCAGGCTCGGATGGCGGCACATTGGGAAACGCTCTATAAGAAAGCGCTGCAGGCAGTTCATGTCGATGACGCGCGGGATGCTTGCGCTCTCGCTCGGCGCGCCATCAATGAACGCCTCACTGAACTCAAAGGCGCTAGCGTGCCTATCGAGAAAGAACGAGAGAATCTGCGCGAGGGACTTCGTCAGTTGTTCATTCACGAAGAGAATCGCCGGCGGTCTGCCGAGACCAAGGATTCTACTCCCGTTGCGTAAACCAAAGTAGAATGTTGCAGTCCTTCGCTGGCAAAGCTGTCCACCCTGAGGACACGGGGATTACGCAATGAAGAAAGTCTGTCTCTGGGCTGCGGGTGCCACCTTGATTTCGATTCTGGCTGCGAGCGGGTCGGCCGATCAGAGTTCGTGGGAAAACGAACTGAAAACATGGCGGGAAAAGCGCGCCGCCGGCTTGCAGGCTCCCGAAGGCTGGCTCTCCCTCATTGCCTTGGGTTGGTTGCAGGACGGAGACAATACTTTCGGCGCTGACGCGGACAGCCGCGTTCAGATTGCGGCTAAAGTTCCCGCGCATATTGGAGTTGTGCGGGTGGAGAAGAGTACGTTGCGGCTGATGCCTCCGGCGGGCGGGTTCCCGAAAGACTTTCTCGTCGATGGCCAGCCCGCGAAAGAACAGATTCTTCTTGCGGATGACGCCGAAAGACCATCCAAACTCACCATCGGATCAGTCACCATCATTCTGATTAACCGTGATGGCCGCTTTGCGCTGCGCATCAAAGACCCGCAGGCACCGACACGTACCGGCTTTCACGGGTTGCACTGGTATGCACCGAATGCAACCTATCGCGTGCATGCTCGCTGGATTCCCTACAATCCGCCGAAACAGCTCGACATCCCCACGATTCTCGGCACCACGACGCACTTACCGGCGCCAGGCGCAGCCGAGTTCACCATTGACGGCCAAACCGTGCGCCTAGAGCCAGTTCTCGAAGATCCGAAGTCCACCGAGCTGTTCTTCATCATGCGCGACACGACCAGCAAAACGGCCACCTACGGCGCGGGCCGCTTCCTCTATACGGAATTGCCGGACCACGGCGTGGGCCAGGCAGGCGAACTCTGGCTTGATTTCAACCGGCTGGTAAATCCGCCGTGCGCATTCACGGCCTATGCGACCTGTCCGCTGCCACCAGCGCAGAACCGTCTGAACGTCGCGATTCCAGCCGGGGAGCAGAGATACCACGACTGATGGGGGAAGCTCCCAAGCTAGCTATTCCGGATACAAGCCTCCAGTTTCCAGTCCATGCCTGACTCGCACCTATTTCCGATCTTCGTTCGCCAAGGACAAGGCAGAACACGCTACAAGGTCGGCTACATCAATGGCCAAGGACAAACTGTTATTGATGCCATCTTCGACGAAGGAACTCGCTTCTACGACGGCCTCGCGTCGGTAAGAGTTAAGAATCTTTGGGGAGTTATTGCCACTACTGGCAAATTCGTCATCGAGCCCATTCTGTGGAACTGGTGCCGATTCCGCGGCGGAATGGCCAGTTTGGCTACACGGACTGGAAAATATGGAGTTATCGACCTGACGGGCAATTTCATTGTTCAGCCCAAGTACGACTACGTGGGGAACTTCGAGCATGGCTTGGCACTGTTCCGGGTAGGTGAAATGAACACGGCTCGATTCGGGTTCATCGATGAGAGAGCAGTCGAAGTAATTCCCCCGGTTTATCGCAACGCGCACGGGTTCTCAGAAAGACTAGCCGCCGCCAGAGTGGGAAACCTGTGGGGTTACATCGACCCGACCGGCGTCTTTAAAATAACACCGCGTTTCGAGGGAAGCCGCCAAGGACTGCATCGGATAGAAGAGACAAAAGCCGGTTACTTCAAGGAAGGGCTGGCTCCCGTCTGGTCAGGTCAAGGCTACGGATTCGTTGACACCACGGGCCATTTCGCAATCGCCGGCGGCTTTGACGAGGCGAGCAACTTCTCCGAGGGCCGCGCGCTGGTCAAGCGCAATAAGCGGTTTGGCTTCATCGATCACGCGGGAAGTCTGGTCGTCGACTGTAAGTTCACCCATGTTGGGGCTTTCTCGGAAGGGCTTGCGACGGTGACAGAACAGGAATCGCGACTTGGATTCTCGCCTCCCAGCGGATTTGTTGACCTCTATGGGGAAATGGTGATCCAACCCACCTTCTACAATGCGAATAGCTTTCACAATGGCTTGTGTCTGGTGGAAACTGAAGAGACGATCGGCTATATCAACCCTGCAGGCGAGTTTGTCTGGCAAGGCCCCTATGTCGAATATGGAGTAGTCATCTAAACCTGATTTGGTTGGCCCCTAACCGTTTGCGGTTCACCCTTCCCAGACAAACGCGTCGAACACGCGCAGCGATTCAAACCCGATGCGCTGATAGAGAGCGATCGCGCGGTCGTTCGCCTGGGTCACGGTCAGGGAGATCGCCCGGAAGCGACGTTCGCGCAGACTCCTCGTAGTCGCCGCCAGCAACGCCACTCCCAGTCCAGCCGAACGATATTCCGGCAAGATGCAGACCTGCGTGATGTGCCCAACATCCGCGCGCACTTGCGAGCACAGGATCACTCCCACCAGAGACTTCGCTCTTCGCTGAAACACCAGAAACGACGCGTGCGGATCGAACGTGCCGCATCCCGGAAAGCGCACAATGTTATTCAGAAATCGAAGAGAGCCCGTCAGCGTCCGATACTGATCGTTGATGTCCGAATCGACATGCCCGCGATAAGCGCTGGTGATCAGCGCCGCCGTCGCCTGATATTGATCTTCCGACCACGGCTTGATTTCGAATTCTGGCGGTAGCGTCGGCGCCGTCTGCGGGTGGCGGTCCATTTCATAGTTCATGAACACGCGCGGATGCCGGCTGAAACCCTGCGCGGCAAACGGACGCGCGACGTCTCCGGTCGCATGCGCCAGTAGCTGCGCTTCCACGCGATGAATGCCGGGCGATTGCTGCAAGGTCTCGATCACATGCGTCAGGAGCTTTTCTTCGACTTCGCGCTGATTCTCTGTGCGTCCGCCGTCCCGGACAAACAGGTCCCCAATCACTCCCTTGCTTTGCTCGTACACAAAGAACGAGTAGCCGTAAATGGTGCCGCGTTCAATCGCTGCATACCCGGGAAGTATCTTCGCGTCCATGTAACGCAGAATCATCTCCGCCGATTGCCCGTAGTCCCACGAGAGTTTTTGCGCCCACGTTGCAATCTCCTCTTCGAGCAGCGGTCGAAGATCAGCGCCGGAGAAATGTCGAAGATCGAGGATTTCCATTGGTGAGGCCAGGGTTCAAGGTTTCAGAGTTTCAAGGTTGCAATGTTTCAAGGTCACAAAGCTCTACATCTCTGCATGGATCGAGGAAGTCAGCCGGAACCAGTCTTTGAAACCTTGAAATTTTGCAACCCTGAAACCTTGCACTACTACTGCTTCGCAACCCAATACACGCTCAGCTTCTGCAACGGAGTACTCGTCAAGTATGACACTTTGCGGCTCGCCAGAAGTGCGCGAACCTCAGAATCGGTGCCAGAAGCGGCAACCAGCACGTGCTCATCGTCTGGGACTCCGTTTTCATATTTTTGTGTTGGCCGGTTGAAATAGAAGTCCAAGCCGTATTCCGTGATGCGATTGGTGTGATAAACAGCAACGGGAATGGCTTCGCGCGAGAAAGCTTGAATCGCCTGCGCCACCGGTCGGGTCGATTGCGTCGCGTCAAGGGCCGGTGCGGCAAAGCGAATCACAGCCGCCACGCTGACGATAACCGCAATCATCGTCGCCGAACGTACTAACCGGATGCCATTTCGCGTAACCAGTGCTGCCGTGATACCGAGCGCAAACACCGCCCCCACCGCTGTAGCAATATAAAGTCCCGTGCCCTTAACGAGATGATGATTGATGGCAATCGAAGCCGCGGCAAGCGCGCCAAACACCAGTGCCCCGCAGAGAAGTCCATGCGCGGCCGCAAGCAGCCAAGAAATCGGGGTTTCGCCTTCCCTGCGTGCTGCAAGATATTCGGTCACCAGCAGGGCCGCAGCGGGGACCGCCGGCAAAATATATCCCGGCAACTTCGATTGCGACGTGCTGAAAAACAATACCGGCACCACCATCCAGATCAGCAGAAACAGAGGCCACGCATCTTCTGCGCTCGCAAACGCCGCCCGGCCTTCCCGCGCAATCTGGCGCACTCGTTCCGCAACCGCCGTAACCAACCAAACCGCCCACGGTGCCACCGCCAAGAGAAACACAGGAAGATAAAACCAAAACGGTTGCGGATGGTGATACACGTTCGACGAAAATCGCGCCAGATTGTGTTCCAGAAT
>Ga0302321_100000195_pt1 | contig 53517 bp, 54 predicted proteins | sample Fen_T0_1_FD_202505 | JGI IMG/M metagenome (GOLD analysis project Ga0302321, IMG submission 202505) | Peat permafrost microbial communities from Stordalen Mire near Abisko, Sweden - Fen_T0_1 | ecosystem: Environmental > Terrestrial > Soil > Wetlands > Permafrost | place: Sweden: Abisko... | reverse complement strand
GTCAGTCGTCGTCCGGGGCGCCGGCGAGGCGACGGGCGTCGGTGACGTCCTGAGGGCTCACCAGCCCGTGCTCGGCGTGGGCGTCGGCGCGGACGTCGAGCTGGTCGATCCAGCGCTGGTGCACCTCCCAGGCGGACTGCTTGGTCGAGCCCAGCGCGGCCCCGATCTGCGCCCAGGAGGCCCCTGCCCGCCGGGCGGCGCGGACGTCGAGCTGGCGGCCGTAGCCCGTCTTGCGCAGGATGACCTCGCCGAGGGCGAGCAGCTCCAGCACCTCGCCCTGGGCCAGGGGGGCGACGGAGACCGGCTCGTCGGCCGCCATCTCCTCCGCGGTCGCGGCCATGGCGGCCCGCACCCGCAGGTCGTTGAACCGGGCCACCGCCGTGGCCAGGGTGTGCTCGCGCTCCAGCGCATCAGGCGTCGACGACATGGGACGAGCCTGCCGTCAGGCCGGACTGACGTCAAGTCGACCTGACGCGCTCCGTCGCCCGATCGTGAGGCCGCGCCGTCCGTGACAGCCCTCCCCCCGCCCAGCTACGGAAAGTGCCACACTCACTGCACTAAGTGACACTGCCGAGCGCCTGAGCAGACGGCTGGAGGACGGCGTGACGAGCCACATCGACCAGGGCGAGGCCCTGGCCACGGCGGAACGGCTGGCGCTGGAGGTGCTGTCGAAGCTCTCCCCCGGCTGCGCCTACGCCCGGGTGCTGAGCGGCAGCACCAAGCGCGGCCCGGCCTTTCTCCACGCCTGCGCCCACTGCGCCACGCTGACCGTCGTGAGCGTGCCCGCGGGGGGCCTGCGCAGCCGGGAGCCGGGTGACCCGACGTCGCGCAGCCGCATCGCCACGTTCGCCCTCGACGCCGTCGTGGTGGAGACGGGCGCGTTCATCGAGTCCGACGGCACCGTGCGCGCGCTGCTCGCCCTCCACCTGGCCGGCAACCCCGAACCCGCCTGGGAGATCACCACGGACACGGCGGAGGCGATCGGCGAGGCCGTCGTGGCGCTGCGCTCGCTGCACCGCTCGGTGTGACGCCGCACCGGCGCCGGCCCGACCCCGGACCCCGGCGGCGCCACCAGCCATGATCGACGCGGGGTGAGCGCGGGCGGCGACGGGCGGGCTCGCCTAGCCTGGTCGCGTGACGGTCACGATCCCGCCGGAGACGCCCTCCGGTCCGACCCCCGACCCGGCGGCGAGCGTGGCCACCGGAGCCCGGGCGCTCGCCGCCGCCCTGCGGGACGGCGGTGCGGTGGTGCTGTCGGGCGCCGGCCTGTCGACCGAGTCCGGGATCCCCGACTACCGCGGCCCGAGCGGGATCGCCCGCAAGGCCACGCCGATGACCTACCAGGAATTCGTCGGGTCCGCGGCCGCGCAGCGGCGCTACTGGGCGCGCAGCTTCGCGGGCTGGCCCGTCATGCACCGCGCCCGGCCGAACGTCGGGCACCGCGCCGTTGCCGAACTGCAGCGGCTCGGCGCGGTGGACGGTGTCGTCACCCAGAACGTCGACCGCCTGCACACCAAGGGCGGCAGCGACGGCGTCATCGAGCTGCACGGCGCGCTCGACCGCGTCGTCTGCCTGGCCTGCCGGTCCCGCAGCGATCGCGGCGTACTGCAGGAGCGGCTCGCCGAGGCCAACCCGGGCTTCGACGTCGGCGTGTTCGGCACGACGGACGGCGACACAGCGACCGTCCGGCCCGACGGCGACGTGGCGCTGCTCGAGTCGCAGATCGAGCGCTTCCGGACGGTGGACTGCACCGGCTGCGGAGACGGCCCGCTCAAGCCCGACGTCGTCTTCTTCGGCGAGAACGTGCCCAAGGATCGGGTCGCCCGGTGCTTCGAACTGCTGGACGCCGCCCGCGCGCTGGTGGTGCTCGGTTCCTCCCTCACGGTGATGTCCGGGTACCGCTTCGTGCGGCACGCCGCCCGCCGCGGGATCGAGGTCGTCATCGTCAACGCGGGGCCGACCCGCGGCGACGGCGAGGCCACCGTGCGGATCGACGCGCCGCTCGGCGCGGTCCTGCCGGACGCGGTCACCGCCGTCCGCGCGCTGCGCGCCGGCGGCTGACCGGCGCGTTCACTCCGGCTGCCGCGGCCGGACGCCCGGCGGGAACACCGGGTCACCGAACCCGATCGGCGCGAAGACGCCGTCGCCGGTGCGCAGGTCGACGCGGTACTCGGCCGCGTAGCCGACCGGGGCGTGCACGGCCGACACCTCGAGGATGTACGGCTGGAGCCGGCGCAGGTCGACGTTCTCGGTGTCGCCGTCCTCGAAGGTCACGTCGGCGTCGGGGCCGAGCTGGTGGCCGGTGTCCCACTCCTCCGCCACGAACAGGACGCTGCGCGCACCGCCGTGCAGCGCGACGAGTTCACGGATCTCGGGATCCCGGCTGTCGGCGGACAGGTGGGCCCGCAGCGCCGCGACGAGCGCCAGCACGTCCCGCCGGGCCAGCTCGGCACGGACGGCCTCCTGCAGGACGAGCAGCTCGGCGTCCGGGATCGCCGGCAGGGCGCCCACCAGTTGCCGGGCCAGCAGGCCGGCGTCGGTGGTGGCGGCGGCCTGGGTGGTGGTGTCGGTGCTGATGGGGTCAGCCTCCTCGGCGATGACGGTGGACGGCGACACCCGGGAGGTACCCCGACGTCCCCGGCACACGCGCGCACTCGCGCGTCGGCCAGGTCACATCACCGAACCACCGTCGGACGGCGTCAGGCCGGGCCCTCGGGAACGGCTTCCGGCCGCAGGAACGACCAGATCTGCCACAGCGCCCCCGGCGTCGTGGCGGAACCCGCCGGCCAGGCATGGCTGCCACCGAGGTAGGTGTCGTACCCGACCCGGCTGCCGCCGCGGCACGACGTCCAGACCTGCGAGGTGAGTCCGCCCGTCACGGTCCGCCGGGGGTCGCCGGTGCAGCCGTCGAGGGCACGCCAGACGGCGACGGCGCCCTCGACCGAGGGCTGCGGCGACCCCTCGATGCGGCGCGGGGGCGCGGCGTCGGTCAGGCGGAGCAGCGGGTCGGCGGTCGACGCGACGACGAGCAGCGGCACCGGGCGTCCGACCGTCCGGCAGGCGTACATCGGCACGGCCTCGACCGCGGCCACCCCGGCGAACAGGCCCGGTCGCTGGCAGGCCATCCGGTAGGCCATCCGGCCGCCGTTGCTGTAACCGATCAGGTACACCTGGTGCGGGTCGGTGCCCGGCTGCAGGCGCAGCACCTGCTGGACGACCGCGGACACGAACCCGACGTCGTCCACGTGGGCCCGGCGCGCAGCCGCGCAGCAGTCGCCGGCGTTCCACGACCGGCCGTAGCCGGCGGGCACGACGAGGACGACGTCCCGCATGCTGAGCAGCCCGGCCCGGCGCACCATGGCGGTCGGCGTCATTCCGCGGCCGTGGAGCATGACGACGACGGGCATCGGCCCCGGGGCCGCCAGGGTCGGCCGGACGACGAGATAGCCGCGCTTCAGGCCGCCGACCGCGAGCTCGTGCCCGGTGGCGGACCAGCCCCGCAGGCCGCGGTTGGCGGAGTCCAGGCCGCCGAGCCCGGGATCGGCCAGCGCCGGGTCGACGAGCGCGCGACCGCCCGCACCGCCCGCGACCCCGGACGCCGGGCCGCCCGACACCGGGACCGTCAGGACCACCGCGGCGACCAGCAGCGACGTCGCCGCAGCGACCACGAACCGCCGACGGCGCGGCGGCGCGAGCACCCTCTCGCGCGCGGCGCGGACGCGGGTGGCGATCACGTTCCAGCGGGCCATGGTGCACCCAGGGTAACCCCTGTCGAATACCGCGTTTGCGGACGTTCACCCGCGATCCCCCCGCGCCGCGGGCGGAGATCCGCGCCACCTCGCATGATCGGGACGGCGGCTGGGTACCGGGGCCACGTCGTGGGACGGAGGACCCCCTGAACACCATCCCCGCCGGCGGCCCCGGTGCACCCGGTCTGCGCGCGCTGCTGCTCTCGCCACCGCCCGGCGCCGCCGAGGTCTGGCTGGAGAGCGCCCGCGCCCCGCAGCGGCACGTCACCCGGCACGACCTGAGGGTCCTGGTCGCGGCGTGGACGGCGGCCGGCACCGGCCCGGCCGGACGGCGTGTCGGGCTGCTGGCCCCCGACCCGGTCGACCTCGCGGTGCTGTTCGTCGTCCTCGTCGCGACCGGTGTCGTGGTGGTCCCGCTGGACCCACGCGCACCCGCCGCGGCGTCCGCCGAGCTCGTCGCGCGGTCCGGCGCCGAGGCCGTGCTCGTGGCCGGCTCCGTCGACCACGCCCTGGCCCGGCTGGGCGTCCCGGTCGTCGAGACCGGTGCCGAACTCCTCCCACCCGCGACCCTCCTCGGCACCGACGGCGGCTCGGACGGCGGCTCGGGCGGCTCGGGCGGCGTCCTGCTCTTCAGCTCCGGGTCGACCGGACCGCGCAAGCCGGTCCTGCTCACGGAGGCGAACCTGCTCCACGTCGCCCGCGCGGTGGCCGGGCACCACCGGCTCGCCCCGGACGACCGCGGCTACAACCCGCTCCCGCTCTTCCACGTCAACGGCGAGGTCGTGGCCGTGCTGGGCTCCCTGGTGTCGGGGGGCGCGCTCGTGCTGGACGACCGCTTCCACCGCACCGGCTTCGAGCAGCTGGTGGCCGACCGCGGTGTCACCTGGATCAACGCCGTCCCGGCCGTCCTGTCGATCCTCGCCGGCTCGCCGGACGCGCAGCGCCTGCCGGACCGCGTCCGGTTCGTCCGGTCGGCGTCGGCACCGCTGCCGGTCCCGGTGCTGGAGCGCTTCGAGGAGCGGTACGGCGTCCGCGTCCTGGAGACGTACGGCATGACCGAGGCCGCCAGCCAGATCACCGCCAACCCGCTCGACGGCGAGCGCCGGCCCGGGTCGGTCGGGCTGCCGGTGGGCGTCGAACTGCGCGTGGACGGCGACCGGGTCCGGATCCGCGGCGAGGGCGTCGTCCGCTCCTACCCGGACGGCGCGGGCGCCGAGCGCTTCGACCCCGACGGCTGGCTCGACACCGGTGATCTCGGCCGTCTCGACGCCGACGGCTACCTCTACCTCGTCGGCCGGGAGGGGGACGCGATCAACCGCGGCGGCGAGAAGGTCTTCCCGCGGGCCGTGGAGGAGGTGCTGCGCCGGCACCCCCGGGTGCGGGACGCCGTCGTCGTCGGCGCGGACGACGACGTGCTGGGCCAGGTGCCGGTCGCCCACGTCGTGCCCGACCCCCCGACGGACGCCGACGACCCGGCCGCCGCGCGCCGGCTCGTCCGCGAGCTGCGCGACCTGGGCGAGCAGGGCCTCGACCGCAGCCAGCGCCCGACCGACGTCCGGGTGGTGGGCGCCCTGCCGACCGGGCCGACGGGCAAGGTCTCCCGGACGGCGGTCGCCGCCGGCAGCACGACGCCCGATCCGGACGCCGGATGAGCACCGCCCCGCCCCGCGCGGGCGACGCCCCACCCGCTCCCGACCGGGCCGACGACCGGGCCGAGGACCGGGCCGACCGGTTGAGCACGGGCTACCTGCACCAGGTGGACGTCGTCCGGCTGCTGACGTTCGGCAGCGTGGTCGCCGTCCACGTCGTCGCCTCGACCACGCCGGCGGACAGCGTGCCGGCCCGCGGCAGCCTGATGCTGCTGCACTTCACCCGGGAGACGTTCTTCGTCATCACCGGGTTCGTGCTGTTCCACAGCGTCCGGGGGCGGCCCGGGCCGCTGGACGTCGGCCGGTTCTGGCGGCGGCGGTACCTGCTGGTCGGCGTGCCGTACCTGACGTGGAGCGTCCTGTACTGGGTGCAGTCGCGCGGCGGGCCGGGCGATCTCGCCGTCCAGCTGCTGACCGGCACCGCCGCCTACCACCTGTACTTCCTGCTGGTGTCGATGCAGGTGTACCTGGTGTTCCCGCTGCTGCTGCGGCTGGTCCGGGCGACGGCGCACCGGCCGTGGCGGCTGCTGGGTGCGAGCGCGGCGCTGCAGCTGGTGACGTTCTGGCTCCTGCACGACGTCGTCCCGCGATGGAGCGACCGGCCCGGCCCGGTGACCGCCGTGACCCGCTACGCCGAGCAGCTGCTGCCGAGCTACCAGCTGTACGTGGTCGCGGGGGCGCTGGCCGCGGTCCACCTGGCCGCCGTCCAGCGCTGGGTGCTGGCGCACGGCCGGCTCGTCGCGGCGGCGGTGACGGTCGGCGCCGTCCTCACCGAGGCGGTGTACCTGGTCCAGGTCGCGCGGGGCGCCGACCCGGGGCACGCCTCCGAGGTGCTGCAGCCGGTCATGGTCGGCTGGACCCTGGTCCTGACGACGGGCCTCCTCGCGGTCGGGCTCGCGTTCGCGCGGCACCGGCGGCCGTCGTCGCCGGTGAGCGCCGCCGTGCGGGAGGGGTCGCGGATCAGCTTCGGCGTCTTCCTCGTGCACCCGCTCGTCATCGGCGCGCTGCAGAGCAGCTGGCCGGGGCGGCTCGCGGAGCACCTGCCACCGCCGCTGTTCCAGGTCGCGCTGTGGCTGGCCACCGTCGTCGTCAGCGTGGCGGCCGCGGAGGTGGGCGCGCGCAGCCCGCTGTCGCTGCCGCTGGTCGGGCGGCAGCACCAGGGACGGCGGCCCGCGCGGGCTGCGCCGTCCGCCGAGCCACCCGCCGAGCCACCCGCCGAGCCACCCACAGAGCCGTCCGCCGCGCCGTCCGCGCCGTCCGGGGCCCGCCGGTCCGGCGCGGTCGCCCCCGAGGGGAGAACCTGATGACCGATCTCGCCGAAGCCACGAGCGAGCGGATGCCCGCCGTCCGGCACCGGGTGCGCGGGGGTGTGCTGGCGCTGCTCTGCGGGTTCTACGCGCTCGCCTACCTGGACCGGGTGAACATCTCGACGGCGGCACCGTACCTGCAGGCCGACCTCGGCCTCAGCGACACGCAGCTGGGGCTCGTGCTGTCGGCGTTCGCGCTGCCGTACGCGCTGCTGCAGGTGTTCGGCGGCTGGGTGGGCGACCGCTTCGGCGCCCGCCGGACGCTGAGCTGGCTGGCGATCGTGTGGGCCGTCGCCACGATCGCGACCGGCCTGGCGATCGGGCTCGTGTCGCTCTTCGCGGCGCGGCTGCTGCTGGGGCTCGGGGAGAGCGCCGGGTTCCCCAGCGCGACCCAGGCCATGGCCCGGTGGCTGCCGGAGCAGCTGCGCGCGTTCGGGCAGGGCCTGGTGCACGCGGCGTCCCGGCTCGCCAACGCGGTGGCCCCGCTGGTCGTCGGCGGCCTCATCGCCGTCTCGAACTGGCGGGTCGCGTTCTGGCTGCTGGGAGGCCTGTCGCTGGTCTGGGCAGCGGGGTGGATGCGGTTCTACCGCGACGTGCCGCGCGACCACCCGAGGACGACGGAGCGCGAGCTCGCCGAGCTGCCGGACGGCGGCGGCCCCCCGCCGCCCCGGGGAGGGACGCCGTGGCGCGCGATGGTGGCTGCGCTGTGGCCGGTGCTCGTCGTCGACTTCTGCTACGGCTGGCTGCTGTGGGTCTACCTGACCTGGCTGCCGTCCCTGTTCAAGAACGAGTTCGGCCTGGCGCTGTCGAAGTTCGCGCTCTACACCAGCCTGGTGCTGCTGGCCGGCGTCGTCGGCGACCTGGCCGGTGGCCGCCTCTCGGACGAGCTGCTGCGCCGTCGGGGGCCCCGGCTCGCCCGCCGGCTGCCCCTGGTGCTCGGGCTGGGCGGGTCGCTGGCGTGCCTCGTCCCGGGACTGGTGTGGCACGACCTGACCATGACGACGGTCAGCCTCGCCGGCGCGTTCTTCTTCCTCGAACTCACGAACTCGACCATCTGGGCGCTCCCCATGGACATCGCCCCCGCCCACGCCGGCGCCGCCAGCGGCCTGGTCAACACCGGGTTCGGCGTGGCCGGGGTCCTGTCGCCCGCGATGTTCGGCATCCTGCTGGAGCGCAGCGGCGGCAACTGGCAGCTCCCCCTGCTGGTCTCGGCCGTGATCCTCGCCGTCGGCGCCCTCTGCGCCCTCCGCGTCGACCCCACCCGCCGCCTCCCGACCCTGCCCTGATCACGGCGAAGTCCATTGATCACGGCGAAGTTGGGGTGACCTCGCCGAGGCGGCGGGTACCGGTGCCGGCCTCCTGCTCGGGCCGGCGGACGCGGGCCGTCACCAGGCCGTCCGCGATGCGGACCTCGAACCGCGGCTGCGGGGCGGTGGCCGGCCCGTGGCGCACGCTGCCGTCGTCCAGGTCGAAGGCGCTGCCGTGCCAGGGGCACACGATGCAGCCGTCGTCGGTCACGCTGCCGTCGCTGAGCGGTCCGCCCAGGTGGCTGCAGGCGTCGGCCAGCACGCTGACGCCCTCCCCGCGCCGGACGACGACTACCGGCGTGCCGCCCACCATCCGGCGCTGCGGCTCGCCGTCGGGCAGGAGCTCGAGCCGGTCGACGTCCGACCAGTGCTCGTCGGTACGGTGCGGGACGTCCTCGGCATGGTTCGCGCCGGCGGCGAACCGGTAGGAGAGGTGCCCGCCCATCCCCGCGCCCAGCCCGGCGACGGCCACGCCGGCGAGGCCGAGCAGCCGCCCGGCCCCGTGCCGTCCGCGCGCACGCTGCACGAGCGACGCCACGACCAGCCCCGTCGCGACGGCGTTCGTCGCGGCATGGACGGCGCCGACGCGCTGCTGCTCCGGGTGCAGCTGCGCCCAGTCGGCGGCGCCGGGCAGCGCCGCGGCGGGCACCGAGGCCAGGCCGGTCGCGAGCAGGATGGTCGCCGAGCGCTCGGCGCCGTCCCGGGCGGCCCCGGGCGGGGAGAGGGCGGCGACGCCGTCCAGGACCGCGGCGCTCACCCAGGCCCCCACCGGCACCTGCGCGACCACGGGATGCAGCGGATGCCCGAGCCAGACGCCGTGCAGCGCGTCGCGCACGGTGGCGGGGAGCCGGTTGACGGCGGCAGCGGCCCGGAGCAGGGCCGGGTCCGCGGACGTGACGGCGGCAAGGCGGTCGAACGCGCTGAAGAGGGGCATGCCCGTCCGGTGCCCGGCGTGACGGTGGGCAAACCTCGCCGCGCGGGATCACCGCACCACCGATGTGATGTCCGGGTGACGAGCGCAGATCAGGCCGACCGGACCCTGCCGGTGACGACGCGGACGATGGGCGTCGAGGAGGAGTTCCTTCTCATCGACGCGCGCAGCGGGCTGCCGGCAGCCGCCGCGGACGACGTCCTCGCCGGCGAGGGGGTGGCCGGGTGGGCGGCCAACGGCCAGCTCGAGCGGGAGCTGACCCTGCAGCAGGTCGAGACGGGGACGCCCGTCGTCACCGATCTCACCGCCCTGCGGACGTCGTTGCTGCAGCTGCGCGCCGAGGTCGCCGCGGCCGCCCGGGACGCCGGCGCGCTGCTGCTCGCGACCGGCACCAGCCCGGTGCCGGTGTCCGTCCAGACGACGCCGACCGAGCGCTACCGGCGCATGACCGAGCTGTACGGGCTCACCGCGCGCGAGCAGCTGACCTGCGGCTGCCACGTGCACGTCGGCGTCGCGTCGGACGAGGAGGCCGTCGGCGCCCTGGACCGGATCCGGCCCTGGCTCTCCCCGATCGTCGCGCTCGCCGCCAACTCCCCGTTCTGGCAGGGCCAGGACACGGCCTACGCCAGCTACCGCAGCCAGGTCTGGGGCCGCTGGCCCACGGCCGGCGCGACGGCCCCGTTCGGGTCGGCGGAGGCGTACCACCGCTGCGTCGACGACCTGCTGGAGTCCGGCGCGATCCTCGACGAGGGGATGGTCTACTTCGACGTCCGGCTCTCCCGGACCTACCCGACGCTCGAGGTGCGGGTGGCCGACGTCGCCCTGGACGTCGACGACGCCGTCCTCGTCGCCGCGCTGGCCGCCGCGCTGGTCGAGACCGGCGCCCGGCAGTGGCGGGACCACGAGCCGCCCCTGCCCGTGCGGACCGAGCTCATCCGGCTCGCGACCTGGCGCGCCGCCCGGTCGGGCCTGGAGGGCGAACTGGTGGACGTCGTCGAGCGCCGGCCGGTCCCGGCGCACGAACTGCTGGCACGCCTGGTCGAGCACGTGCGGCCGGCGCTGGAGGACGCTGGCCGCCTCGACGACGTCCGGGTGCTCCTGGAGCAGGTGCAGGGTCGCGGCACGGGGGCAGCACGCCAGCGGGCCGCGTTCCGGCGGCGGGGCAGCATCCGCGACGTCCTCGACCTGCTGGCCGATCGTACGGTTGCACAGTGACGATATCGGGTGAACGGACCGTCACATCGTGAAGTTCTTGGCAATCCGGGCACCCACGGTCACAGTGGAGGTCATGACACAGCCTCCGCCGCCCGGTCCGACGGACGGGCCCGACGCCGCCGACGGGCGAGCGGCGACGCCACCGACGGGCCTGGACTACGACCTCGTGCACGAGACCGTCGACCTGCGCTGCGCGGGGCCCGGTTGCCCGCCCGAGCTGATGCGGGCGCCGGAGCGCACCGACGACTACGACGGCGACTACGGGTACGACCTGGCCCACGACATCCCGCGGCCGGTCCGCCGGCCCTGACGCGCGCTACGAGGACGACGACGACCGCACCCGCCGCACCCGCCGCGCCACCAGGACGGCGACCAGCGCCACGACCGCCGCGAGCACGACCTGGTCGAGGACGTGCGTGTAGCGCTCCACGAGCCGGTACTGCGTGCCGAGCGCGTACCCCGCGCCGATGAGCAGCGCGTTCCAGACCAGGCTGCCGAGCACGGTGAGGACGGTGAAGCGCACCGGACCCATCCGGGCGGTCCCGGCGGGCAGTGAGATCAGGCTGCGCACGCCGGGCACCAGGCGGCCGACGAGGACCGCCCACTCGCCGTGCCGGGCGAACCTGGCCGCCGCCCGGTCGACGTCCTCGCGGTCGACGAGCGGCAGCCGGGCGAGCGCGGCGGCGGCCCGGTCCGGCCCCAGCCGGGCGCCGAGCAGGTAGAGGATCCAGGCGCCGACGACGGAACCTGCGGTCGCCGCGAACAGCACCCAGCCGACGTTCAGCCGGCCGCGCTGGGCGAGGTACCCGCCCAGCGGCAGCACCACCTCGCTGGGGATCGGCGGGAAGACGGTCTCGACGAGCGTCAGGACGCCGAGCCCGACCTCGCCCAGATGGGCGATGAGCTGCAGGGCGAGGTCGGTGAGGGACGGCATGGCCGGACGGTAGGCGACGTCCGGGAAGGTCGCAGCCGCAACCGCTCCCCTCCCGGTCGCCGCTGGTCCCGCCGGGCCTCAGCCGCTGTGCGTCGTCGCCGTCCGGAAGTCGGTGTAGGTGTACGGGTTGTCGAGGATCTTGGTCTCGGGGACGTCGGGGTTCATGCCGTTCGCCCACGCCTGCTCGCCGAGCGCGCCGCGCAGGTGTTCGACGGTGGACTCGACCTCGCTGCGGACGGCGGCCAGGTCGACGCCGACGAGGCGGTGGTCCTGCTTGACGATGCGGCCGTCCACCAGGACGGTGTGGACGTCGCCGCGCTGGGCCTGGAACGCCACGTGCCCGTAGGGGTTGAGCAGCGGGAACATGACCGGCGAGTGGTCGTTCTTGATCAGGACGACGTCCGCCTTCTTGCCCGGCTCCAGGCTGCCGACGACGTCGTCCATGCCCAGGGCCTTCGCGCCGCCACGGGTCGCCCACTCGACGACCTGGTCGGCGCGCAGGTGGACGTGGGTGACGGTGTCGCCCTGCGCGTGCGCCTCCAGGTGCTCGCGGGAGCGGTCGGCGCCGAGCGTGGCGCGCATCGCCGAGAACAGGTCGCCGCTCCACCAGACGCTGGTGTCCATGGACAGCGACACCGGGATGTCGTGCGAGCGCAGGATCCAGGTGGGCGGGTAGCCCTGGCCGCAGCTCTGCTCGCTCTCCGTCGAGACCGAGACCGACCCGCCGGTGGCCCTGATGCGGTGGTACGAGTCGGCGGAGAGCGTCGCGGCGTGCACGTAGACGTTCTGCGGCGTCATGAAGCCGTTCTCGTACATGAGCCGGATGCCGTCGTCGTTGGTGGCGCCCCAGACGCCGGCGTGCGTGGTGACGCCGACGCCGAGCTCGCGCGCCACCTCGAACGCTGCGCGCTCGGGGAAGGCCGGGTCACCCGTGACGTCGAACGCCAGCTGGAAGCCGAGCAGGTCGCTGCCGGTGATCCGGCGCTGCACGAAGTCGCGGAACTCCGGCGCCGCCGTCCACTCCCACGGCCCCGCCTGGATGTTGCCGTAGGCCAGCACGAACCGGCCCGGCACCGACTCGAGGGCGTCGACGGCGGCGTCCGCGTGCTCGGTGGTCTGCAGGCCGTGGGACCAGTCGACGGTCGTCGTGACGCCGGCGTCCAGCGACTCCAGGGCCGCCAGGACGTTGCCCGCGTGGATGTCCTGCGGGCGGAACGTCCGGCCGTGCTCGAGGTAGTACCAGACGAAGTACTGGGTCAGCGTCCAGTCGGCGCCGTAGCCGCGCATCGCCGTCTGCCACATGTGCCGATGCGTGTCGATCATGCCCGGCATGACGATGCCGCCGCTCGCGTCGATCTCCACCGTGCCCTCCGGCACGGGCAGGTCGACCCCGATCGCCTCGATCCGCTGCCCGACGACGAGCACGTCGGCGCCGACCAGCACGCTGCGCCGGTCGTCCATGGTGAGAACGGTGCCGCCCCGCAGGACCACAGCACTCATCGCAACTCCTCCGCCCGCCCGGCAGCGCTGCCGGGGGCCACGGGCCGGTGGTGAGCGATGCCCGACCGCTGGTGGACAGCTGTCCGCTCCCCGGCCATCGACAAGGGTCCGGTCACCATGAACGCGGTTGAGACCCCTTGTCAACCCTCGCCCGGAATCCTGGTCCGGACTACGGACGGCGGGCCGTTGCGGCAGTACCCTCGGACGGCGACCCGCTCCGCCGGCGCCACCCGTGCGGCGGCGCCCGTCCCGCCAGCCCACCTCGAGGAGTTGTCCGTGCCCCGACGTGACGCCGACCCCAACTTCGTCGAGGCGGTGGCGCGCGGGCTGGACGTGATCCGGGCCTTCGGACCGAACCAGCCGGTGATGACCCTGACCCAGGTCGCCACCGCCGCCGAGCTGGCTAGGCCCACGGCGCACCGGATCCTGGCGACCCTGGAGGCCCTCGGGTACGTGCGCGCCTGCCCCGGCGGGTTCGCGCTCACCCCGCGCGTGCTCGACCTCGGCATGACGTACGTGCAGGCCATGGGCCTGTGGGACGTCGCGCGGCCCCACCTGGAGCGGCTCGTCGCCCGGACCGGCGAGTCCAGCTCGATCGCCCAGCTCGACGGCGGCGACATCGTCTACGTGGCGCGGGTCGCCGTGCCGAAGATCATCGCACTGGCCGTCAGCATCGGCACCCGGTTCCCGGCCCCCGCGACGTCGCTGGGCAAGGTGCTGCTGGCCGGGCTCGGCCGCGAGGAGCTGGACCACGCCCTGGCCGAGCCGAGCCGGTCCGGCGTCACGGCCCGCCGCCAGCCGGACGCCGAGGAGCTCACGGCGACGCTGCGCGAGGTCCGAGCGACGGGCTGGGCCCTGACGGACGAGCAGCTCGCGCCCGGCATCCGGTCGATCGCGGCCCCACTGCGGGACGGCGACGGCCGGGTCGTCGCCGCCGTCAACGTCACCGTGCACGCCGCCGAGACCCCGCTCGCCACCCTCACCGACACCTACCTCCCTCTCCTGCTGCAGGCCGCCGGGGCCATCAGCGCCGACTTCGCCCGCCTCAGCGCCCTCCCCGCCACCACCCAAGGCCCCGCGGTGATCATGCACAGTTGAGTTGATCATGCACGGTTGAACCCGTCGGGAGGGGCCGGGGCGGGTTCAACCGTGCATGATCAACTCAACTGTGCATGATCACCGCGGGGTCGTGGGTCGGTGCTTGACAGGGACGCTCCTCGACACGAAGACTCGATGGCGCGGACAGGTGTCCGCTCAGCGGACAGGAGGTGCCAGGTGGGCGACGACGCCGGCGCCGCAGCGGCCGGGGGCCCGCTTACGGGCCTGCTGGTGGCGGACTTCTCGCGCATCCTCGCCGGCCCCTACGCCAGCATGCTCCTGGCCGACCTCGGTGCCGACGTCGTCAAGGTCGAGTCGCCCGGCGGCGACGACACCCGCAGCTGGGTCCCCCCGGTCCGGGGTGACGTGTCGACGTACTTCCTCGGGGTCAACCGCAACAAGCGCTCCGTCGCGCTGGACCTCAAGGACGACGCGGACGCCGCGCTCGCCCGCGAGCTGGCCCGGCGCGCCGACGTCGTCCTCGAGAACTTCAAGCCCGGGGGCCTGGCCAAGTACGGGCTCGACCACACCGCCGTCAGCGCCGCCAACCCGGGCGTCGTCTACGCCTCGATCAGCGGTTTCGGCTCCGGCGCGGGGGCCTCCCTGCCCGGCTACGACCTCATCGTGCAGGCGATGTCGGGGCTGATGAGCCTCACCGGCGACGCCGACGGCCCGCCGTACCGCGCCGGCATCTCGGTCTTCGACGTGATGTCCGGCCTGCAGGCCACCATCGGGATCCTCGCCGCGCTCCGCCACCGGGACCGCACCGGCACCGGCCAGCACGTCGAGGTCAACCTGCTCTCGACGGCGCTCTCCGGGCTGGTCAACCACGCGAGCGCGGTGGTCGCGGGCGGCGTCGTCCCGTTCCGGATGGGCAACTCCCACCCCAGCCTCTTCCCGTACGAGCCGCTCCCGACGGCCGACGGCGACCTGATCATCACCGCCGGCAACGACGGCCAGTTCGCGCGGCTGTGCCGGGTGCTCGGCGTCCCCGAGCTCGTCGACGACCCCCGCTTCGCCCACAACCAGGACCGGACGGCGAACCGCGAGCAGCTGCGCCCCCTCCTCGTCGAGCGGCTCGCCACCCGCCCGAAGCTGGACTGGTTCCGCGACCTGCAGGCCGCGGGCGTCGCCTGCGGCCCGATCAACACGGTCGACGAGGGCATCGCCTTCGCCACCGAGCTGGGCCTCGACCCGGTCGTCACGGTGGGCCAGGGCGACGCGGCCGCGCCCTCGATCCGCAACCCGATCACCTTCTCGGCGACCCCGGCCCGGTACACGCTGCCGCCGCCGGAGCTCGACGAGCACGGCCCCGCCCTCCGCGCCTGGCTGGGCGCGCCGGTCAGCACCCCGGCAGGGCACTGACGTGGCCGCCGACGACGGCGCGAGGCCGAGCTATCCGACGTCCCTGGGCACCTCGGACGCCGACCACATCACCCTCCTCGGACAGGACCTCGCCGCCGACCTGATGGGCAAGGTCGGCTTCGGCGAGCTGGCGTTCTGGCTGGTGGCCGGGCGGCGACCGACGCCGGGGCAGGTGCGGGTGTTCGAGGCGGTGCTCGTCGCGCTGGCGGACCACGGGTTCACGCCGACGGCGATCGCGGCCCGGCTCACGTACCTCTCCGCACCCGACTCCCTGCAGGGCGCGCTGGCCGCCGGGCTGCTCGGCGGCGGCTCACGGTTCCTCGGCGTCACCGAGGACTGCGGCCGCTTCCTCGCCGACGTCCTCGCCGACGTCCGCACCCGGGCCGACGGCCGGCTCCCCGGGACCGACAGCGGCTGGGACGACGTCGCGCTGGCCGCCGTCCGCGCCGCCCGGGAGGCGAAGCGGTTCGTGCCCGGCCTCGGGCACCCGGTGCACAAGCAGCAGGACCCGCGCACGCCCGTCCTCATCGCCCTCGCCGACGCCGAGGGGCTGCGGGGACCGCACCTGCGGCTGTTCGAGGCGATCGGCCGGGTCCACCCGCAGGTGCTCGGGCGCACGCTGCCGCTCAACGGGGCCGGCGTCTGCGGCGCCGCCCTCGCCGACCTCGGGCTCCCCGTCGACCTGCTGCGCGGCTTCGCCCTGCTCGCGCGGGCCGCCGGCCTGCTCGGGCAGCTCGCCGAGGAGCGGCGCCGTCCGATCGGGATGGACGTGTACCTGTCCGTCGACCGCAACGCCGTGTACGTGTCCCCCGACCCGACCGACCCGACCTGATCACGCACGGACGACGAAGGAGTCGCCATGGCCGAACTGGTGGCGGTCATCGCCTCGACCCACCATCCGTTCTACTACCGCGCGAGCACCTCGACGGGTGACGCCCGGCCGCCCTTCGCGGACGAGTGGGTCGCCAAGATCGAGGCGTTCCGCGCGACGCTCACCCGGGCCCGTCCCGACGTCCTCGTCATGGTCGGCAGCGACCACTTCCACCAGCTGTGGCTCGACAACATGCCGCAGTTCCTGGTGGGCAAGGCGCCCTACTACGACGCCAACTGGTACAACGAGGAGCGCGAGTTCGGGCTGCCACGGTTCCGGATGCTGGGCGACGAGGCGTTCTCCGCGCACATCCTGCGGGGCGGCCTGGACGCCGGGTTCGATCTGGCCTTCAGCAACGAGCTGCGGATCGACCACAGCGTGACCTGCCCGATCATCACGCTGCGGCCCGAGGCCGACCTGCCGATCGTGCCGATCTACACGAACATCTTCGCGCCGCCGCTGCCGCAGCCGAAGCGGTTCGTGCAGCTGGGGCGGACGGTCCGCGAGCTGGTGGAGTCGATGCCGGGCGACCAGCGGGTCGCCGTGATCGGCACCGGCCACCTCTCGCTCGAGCTGGGCGGCCCGCGCCAGTTCGGCGCGCACGGCCCCGACCCGGAGTTCGACCGCCGCGCCGTGGAATGGATCGCCACCGGCGACCTCGAACGCTGCCTCGCCGAGGTCACCCTGGACAGCCTGCACGCCCCGGGCAACGCCACCCACGGCTTCATGGACTTCATGTTCATGATGGGCGTCGCGGGCGAGGGCGCGAAGGCCGACCACGTCGACACGCTCGACCTGTTCCACACCATGGAGGCGTACTTCACCTGGTACCCGAACGGCGAGCCCCAGTGATGCGGAGGACCCCGTGAGCAAGTACGTGCTCAACAAGTTCCTGTTCACCGTCGACCGCGACCCCGAGCTCGTCGAGCGCTACCGCGAGGACCCGGTCGGCACAGTCACCTGGTGGGAGGCCACCAAGGCCAACGAGCTGCTCAACTGCCACTCCGGCGAGGCGAGCAGCTGGCAGAGCCTCACCGACGAGGAGCGGACGGCGCTGGCCACGCACGACTACCCGAAGCTGTTCGAGCTGGGCGCGCACCCGTTCCTCACCCTGACGCTGTTCATCGCGATGTTCGAGCGCGACCACGCCGAGCCGCTCGGCTTCCAGTTGGAGTACGCGCAGCGGCTGAGCCACTTCTCGCTGCCCTATCCCGACATCGCGACCTGAGCGCCCGGTGCGAGCCGCCGTCGTCCACGCCCTGGGCCGGCCCCCCGAGCCCGGCGAGCACCCGGACCCGCCCGACCCGCCCCCGCCCGGCTCCGCCCTCGTCCGGGTGACGGCGGCACCGCTCACGCCGCTCGACCTGCTGTGCGCGAGCGGCACCTCGTACTTCGGCCGGCCCGCCACCCCGTACGTGCCGGGCGTGCAGGGGGTGGGCCGGGTGGTGACGTCGGCGGGGCTGCCGGCGGGCACCCGCGTCTGGTTCCCGACGTCCGCGGGCATGGCCCCCGGCGACGGCAGCCTGGCCACCCACTGCGCCGTCCCGGACGTCGACCTGGTGCCGCTCGACGGCGAGGAGCCCGACGGGCCCGGTGGCGCGGGGCCGCCCGGCGGCGAGCTGCCCGACGTCCTGGTGGCAGCGCTGGGCCTGTCGGCGGTGGCCGCCTGGTGCTGCCTGGCGGACCGCGGCCGGCTGCGGGCCGGCGAGCGGGTGCTCGTGCTGGGGGCGGGCGGGGTGGTGGGACAGGTCGCCGTCCAGCTGGCCCGGCTGCTCGGGGCGGGTCGCGTCGTGGGCGCCGCCCGGTCCGAGCGCGCCGCGGAGCACGCGCGGGCCGCGGGCGCCGACGACGTCGTCCGGCTGACCGGCGAGGACGACGTCCCCGGCCTCGCCGCCCGGTTCGCGCAGGCGCTGGACGGCGCCGCCGACGTCGTCGTGGACCCGCTGTGCGGCCTGCCCGCGTCCGCCGCCCTCGAGGTGCTGGCGCCGCGCGGCCGGCTGGTCAACCTCGGCGGCTCGGCCGGCGCGACGGCGACGTTCTCGTCGGCGACGCTGCGGAGCCGGTCCGCCGAGATCCTCGGACACACCAACAACGACCTCAGCCGCCAGGCCCGCGCCCACGCCCTGGACGAGGTGCTGCGGCACGCCCGGGCCGGCCGGCTGACCGTGCGGCACGAGGTCGCGCCGCTCGCGGACGTCGCCGGCGCGTGGGAACGCCAGCGCGCCGGGACGGCGGACGGGCGGGTCGTGCTGCTCCTCTGACCCGCGCGAGGACGCGATCACGCTCAAGCCGGGCTCCCCCGGCGCCGACACACCCTCGACGAGCAGGAGTCAATGTCGAGGGGAGGTCCGAGACCGTGTCCCGGAGCTCCGTCGAAGGCACCGGCCTTCCGCCGGTCGTCGCCACGCCCCGGACGATGGCGCTGGCCACGGCCATGTTCTGGGTGGTCGGCGGGGTCATGAGCCTCGTCCTGACCTTCGGACCGCACCAGCCCGACGCCCGCCTGGTGGCCATCCGGTCGGCGGCCGCCCTCGGGGTGGTCCTCGGACCGCTGGTGCTACGCCTCGGCGAGCACCTGCCGCCGCGCGTCCACGAGGTGCTCAACCTGCTGGGCGCGGCGCTCATCACCGGCGGGGTGTGGCTCTCCGCGGGCGGGGCGCTGGGCATCTCGTTGGCGACGATGTTCGTGCTGAACACGGTGTACGCGTTCGCGTTCTTCCGGCCGGCCACGGCCGCCGTCCACGTCGCGTTCACGACCGTGCTGGCGATGCTGCTGTGCCGCCCGCTGGACCTCCTGCGGCCGCAGCTGGTCTTCGCCGGCGTGATGGTCAACCTCCTCACCGCCGGCACCGTCGCCTGGCTCGTGCGCGTCGCCGAGCGGGCCGAGCGCGACAGCGTCACGGGCCTGCTCAACCGGAGGGGCTTCGACCGCCGGCTGGAGGCCGCGCTGGCCGAGGCGCAGCACGCTGGCGCGTCCTTCGCCGTCGGCTACCTGGACCTCGACCACTTCCGCCGCCTCAACGAGACCGACGGCCGGGCCACCGGCGACCGGGTGCTGCGCGAGACGGCGCGCATCTGGCAGGAGATGCTGCCCGAGGAGGCCTGCCTCGCTCACGGGGGCAGCGGCGAGTTCGTCGTCCTGCTGCCGGGAAGCACGGCCGAGGCCTCGAGCCGGCTCGTCGAGCGGATGCGCGGCACGCTCCCGCACCTCGGGACGGCGTCCGCGGGACTGGCCGAGTGGGCTCCCGACGACACCAAGTCCGTCCTGCTGAGCCGGGCCGACGCCTCCCTCTACCGGGCCAAGCGCGCCGGCCGGAACCGGATCGACCCGCGCGTCGGCATGGATGTCTCGGCGCGCGAGATGCGCGAGGCGCTCGTCGACGGCTGCTTCCGGGTGGTGTACCAGCCGATCGTCGACCTGACGACGGAGGCCCTGATGGGCGCCGAGGCGCTGGTCCGCTGGCAGCACCCAACCCGCGGCCTGCTGAGCCCGGCGGACTTCATCCCCCTCGCCGAGGAGTCCGGCGCGATCGTCGAGCTGGGGCGTTTCGTGCTCCGGACGGCGTGCGAGGCGGTCGCCGTCGCCGCGCGCCAGGGCCGGTCGCTGGACAAGCTCACCGTCAACGTGTCCGGCCTGCAGCTTCGGCAACCCGGCTACGCCGCCGAGGTGCTCGACGTCCTGGAGCAGAACGGCTGGGACCCGGCGCGCCTGGTCCTGGAGGTCACCGAGTCCTCCCTGGCGGCCGAGGACGGCGTCTCGGTGACGGCGCTGGAGGAACTGCGCAGCGCCGGCATCCGGATCGCGATCGACGACTTCGGGACGGGGTACTCCTCGCTCAGCCGGCTCGCGCACCTGCCGGTGGACATCCTCAAGATCGACCGCTCGTTCGTGTCGTCGATCGTGCCCGGCAAGGCCGCCCCCATCATCGCGTCGATCACCGCCCTCGCCGAGGCCCTGGGCCTCGCCACGGTGGCCGAGGGCGTCGAGCACCATGCCCAGGCCGCGGTGCTGGCCATGCACGGGTGCGACCGCGGCCAGGGCTGGCTGTACGGCCGCCCGGTCCCCCTCGACACCCTCGCCTTCCCCCCACCGCCCCTCACCTCTCCGTCGCCGACCGGCACCCCTGCCGCCGCCCCGACATCCGCCGACCCTGCGCCCACCGGCCCTGCGCCCGCAGGCTTCACGCCCGCCGGCCCGGCGCCTGCCGGCCCCGCGTCCGCCGGCCCGGTGTCCGCCGGCCCGGTGCCCGCCCAAGGCTCCCCGCGGACGAGCACCACCAACCACCCGTGATCATGGACTCCGGCGTGATCATGGAGTTCAGCGTGATCATGGACTTCACCGAGCAGGCCGACGCGAACCGTCCACCAGTGACCACCCCGGGCAACGACCACTGAACTCCATGATCACGCTGAACTCCATGATCACGGCAGAGTCCATGATCACGGCGGGGTTGTGCACAGGTGTGGTTCGGCCGGGTGCGGGAGGTGGGGCCGCCGTAGACTCGCCGGGTGATCGTGGGGACCGGCTCGGAGGGGATCGGCTCGCAGGCGTCGGGGGCGGAGGTGCCCGTCGCGGGTGCGCTGGAGGTGCTGCGGCGGGTCTTCGGCTACCAGGACTTCCGCGGGGAGCAGGCCGCCGTCGTCGACCACGTGATCGCCGGTGGCGACGCGCTGGTGCTGATGCCGACCGGGGGCGGCAAGTCGCTGTGCTACCAGGTCCCGTCGCTGGTCCGGCCGGGCACCGGCGTGGTGGTCTCCCCGCTGATCGCGCTCATGCAGGACCAGGTCGACGCGCTGCGCGCGCTCGGCGTCCGGGCGGACTTCCTCAACTCCACGCTCGACCCCGGCGTCCGCCGCGCCGTGGAGGCCGCCTACGTCTCGGGTGAGCTCGACCTGCTCTACCTGGCCCCCGAGGCGCTCCGCAACGAGGGCACGATGCGTCTGCTGGAGCGCGGGCGCATCGCGTTGTTCGCGGTCGACGAGGCGCACTGCGTCGCGCAGTGGGGGCACGACTTCCGGCCGGACTACCTGATGCTGTCCGTGCTCCACGAGCGCTGGCCCGACGTCCCGCGGATCGCCCTCACCGCCACCGCGACCCCGGCCACCCGCGCCGAGATCGCCGAGCGGCTGGACCTGCGCGAGCCCGGCGCCCGCCACGTGGTCGCTGGCTTCGACCGGCCCAACATCACCTACCGGATCGTGCCGAAGGACGAGCCGCGGCGCCAGCTGCTCACCCTGCTGCGCACCGAGCACGCCGGCGACGCCGGGATCGTCTACTGCCTGTCCCGGGCGTCGGTGGAGAAGACCGCCGAGTTCCTGACGGCGAACGGCGTCCCCGCGCTGCCGTACCACGCCGGTCTGGACGCCGCGACGCGCGCCGAGCACCAGGCGCGCTTCCTCCGCGAGGAGGGCCTGGTCATGGCGGCGACGATCGCCTTCGGGATGGGCATCGACAAGCCCGACGTCCGTTTCGTGGCCCACCTCGACCTGCCGAAGTCGGTCGAGGGCTACTACCAGGAGACCGGGCGGGCCGGGCGCGACGGGCTCCCCGCGACGGCGTGGCTGGCTTACGGGCTGCAGGACGTCGTCCAGCTCCGCAAGCTCATCGACGGCTCGCCCGGCGACGTGCAGCACCGCCGGGCCCAGACCGCGCACCTCGACGCGATGCTCGCTCTGTGCGAGACGTCGGGGTGCCGGCGGGCGTTCCTGCTGCAGTACTTCGGGCAGGAGACGCCGCCGACCTGCGGCAACTGCGACACCTGCCGCAACCCGCCGCAGACCTGGGACGGCACCGTGGCCGCGCAGAAGCTGCTGTCGACCGTGCACCGGCTGGCGAACGAGCGCCGGCAGAGCTTCGGCGCCGGGCAGGTCATCGACATCCTGCTGGGTCGCCGGACCGAGAAGGTCAGCAAGTTCCGGCACGACGAGCTGAAGGTCTTCGGCGTCGGCACCGACCTGGAGGAGGCCCAGTGGCGGGCCGTCGTCCGGCAGCTGCTCGCCCGCCAGCTGCTCGCGGTGACCGGCGAGCACGGCACGCTCGCCCTCACCGACGGCAGCGCGGAGGTGCTGTGGCAGGGGCGGGAGGTGCCGATGCGCACGGACCCGCCGCGGACGCGGACGTCGTCCGGCCGCTCGGGACTGCGCTCCGGGACCGGCGCCAAAACGCCCGCCGCCGCCGCGGACCTCTCCCCCGAGGCGCAGCAGCGGTTCGAGGCGCTGCGCACCTGGCGCACGGCCACCGCCAAGGAGCAGGGCATGCCACCGTACGTGATCTTCCACGACGCCACGCTGCGCCAGATCGCCGTCGACCTCCCCGACTCCCTCGGCCGCCTGGCGGCGGTCAACGGGATCGGGGAGGCCAAGCTGGCGCGCTACGGCACGGACCTGCTCGAGGTGCTCGCGGCGGCGGCTACTTCGCCGTGAGCAGGCCCTGCATCGTCGTGACCTGACCCTGCCGCTCGTCGAGCATCTTCTGGGCGAGCGCCTTGACGCCGGGGTTCGCGCCCTTGGCGAGCTCCGTCTGGGCCAACGTCAGGCCGACCTGCTCGTGCCGGATCATGGTCTGCAGCCACAGCGTGTCGAAGGCGGCCCCGGTCGCGTCGGAGAGGTCGCGCAGGTCCTGGGTGGACAGCGCGGCGCCCCCGCTCGCCGTCCCCGGCCCCCCGGGGACCGGCTGCCCCCAGCTCACGAGCCAGGCCGACAGCGTCTCGATCTGCGGCACCTGCGCCGACCCGATGGCGCCGGCCACCTGCTTGATCTGCGGCTTCGTGGCCTTCTGCGCCGCCAGCTGGGTGGAGGCCAGCGCCTGCACCCCGTGCGGGATCATGGTGTCGGCGAAGGCGAGGTCGACGTCGTTGTGCGGCCCGGACGCCGGGGAGATGCTGGCCTTCGGGCTGGACGTCGTCGCGCCGGCGTCCGAACCGCCGCACCCGGTGAGCGCCACGGCCGCCGCGAGCCCGGCCACGGCGAGCCCGAGCCACCGGCGCGACCCGGCCCCTGGCGGGCCGGCCCGCCCGCGCACGCGGGTCACCATGCCCGCCTCAGGCCTTCGCCGCGGCCGGGGGCTTGGCCGGCGTCCGCCCGGCGGCCTTGGCGGCGGCCTTCGGGTCAGCAGCGGCGGCGGCCTTCGGGTCTGCCTTGGCGAGCAGGGCCTTCATGGTGGCGATCTGCGACTGCTGCTCGGTGACGAGCTTCTTCGCCAGGGCCTTGGCCTCGACCGACGTGCCGGTCTTCAGCTCCTTCTGGGCCATGGCCAGGGCCGTCTGCTGATGTTTGATCATCGTCGTGAGCCAGAGCGCGTCGAACCCGGACGGCGCGGCCGACGAGAGCTTGACCAGGTCGGCCTGGGTGATCCCGAGCGCGCCGTCGGCCGCCGTCCCGCCGCCGGGCACGGGCTGGCCCCAGTTGGCGAGCCAGGCCGACATCGTCTCGATCTGCGGCACCTGCGCGGCGCTCAGCTTGCCCGCCAGGGCCTTGACCTGCGGCTGGACGGCGCGCGAGGTGGCGATCTGGGTCGAGGCCAGCACCTGCACGTTGTGCGGGATCATGCTGCTCGCGAAGCTGATGTCGCTCTGGTTGTGCGGCGTCGCCGGCTTGGCGGTCGCCGGCGCGACCGACGCGGCGCCACCCGCAGCCGCGGCCGACGAGGGGACCGGGTCGGACGGCGCGCCCACCCCGGTGGTCGGGGCGGTGGACGGCGCGTCGGCGCCGCAGCCGGTCAGGCTCAGGGCCGCCAGGCACAACGTGGCCGACAGCCCGACGCGGGCGAGGGTGCCGCCGACCGAACGGCGCGTGGGTCCAGGGACGCGGAGCATGAAATCCTCTCATTCCCGCCCGGCCGTCCGCCGCGGCGCGGACCGGGCGGCGGGGTGTCACCCCGTCGGGCCGGTGGCCCTCACCTCAGCGTCGGTGCTGGTCAGGTCGTGGTCAGCAACGTCGGTGCGCACCACACGCCGATCCCGCGCACCCGTCGCGGCGGGTGCCGGGCGCGGCCCGTGGCGGGCGTTGTCTAGCAGTCGCACCGGCCCCCGTCGAGGGTTGCCCGCCCGGCGCGACGAATCCCACGTGATCGGCGACACCGCGAGCCACCGACGACGCGCTGGCGGGAGCCGTCCCGGGGCTGGGACCATGGCCGGGTGCGACGGGGGGAGCCACAGCGCGCCCGCGGCGGGCTGCTGCGGGTCGGCCTGCTGCTGGCCGCCGTCGTGACGGCGACGACGTTCGCCGGCCCGTGGAACCCGCCGCTCTCCCGCTCCACCTCCTGGACCTGGACGCCGTTCCCGCCGGGCAAGCGCCCGCCGCCGCCGGCGGCCCGCCCGCCGCGGCCGTCGGTCGAGTGGGCGGGCGGGCTCCTCGACCAGCGCGCGCTCATGATCGTGCTGTGGACCGCCGCCACGCTGGCCGCGCTCCTGGCTCTCGCCGCCCTGCTGCTGCTCGTGCCGCCGGTCCGGCGCCTGGTCGCCGAACTGCTGGCGCGCCGGCCGCGCCGAGGGCGGGACGCCGCGGACGTCGGCGCGCTCGGCGCCCGCACCGTGCAGCCCGACCTGGCGACGCTCGGTCGCGGCGTCACCGATGCCGGCGTCGCGATCGCCGGCGGCCACGCCCGCCCCGCCGACGCCGTCGTCGCGGCCTGGGTCGAGCTCGAGCGCGCGGCGGCCGGCAGCGGCGTCCGGCGGGAGCCGGCGTCCACGGCGACGGAGTTCACGGTCGCCGTCCTCGACGCCACCCCCGCGGACCGGGACGCCACCCGCACCCTGCTGGGCCTCTACCTGCGGGCCCGGTTCGGCACCGGCACGCTCACCGCGGACGACGTCCGCGCCGCCCGCGCCGCGCTCGCCCGGCTCGAGGCCGGCCTGACCCAGGGCGCTCCCGCCGGACCCGCCGGGAGCCCGGCATGACCCACCGCCGGAACGCGGCCTGGGCGGCCGGGGCCGCGCTCGCGATCGGCGCCGTCGGGATGGCCTGGCCGGACGCCGCGCTGGTCGGCCTCGTGGTCCTGGTCGTGCTGGCGGTCGTCACCGAGGTGCGCGCGGCCGCCGGTCGCGCGGATCCGGCCCTGCGCTGGCCGCGGGCCCGACCGCCCGCCGGGGACGGCACGCGCCGGGAGGTCAGCATGCTCACCTGGGCGTTCGGCGGGCGGCCCGGCACCGTCTCGGAGGAGGCCGTCCGGCGGCTGCGGGCCGACGCGACGCGGCGGCTGGCGCGGCACGGCGTCGTCCTGCCCGAGGGCCTGAACGCCCGGACGGCGCGCACCGCCGCCCCCGCGGACGTCGCCCGCGCCCGGTCGCTGCTCGGCGCGTTGCCCTGGAGCGTCCTCACCTCGCCCGGCGGCGTCATGCCGACGCTCGCCGAGACCGCGCGCTGCGTCGAGGCCGTGGAGCGCCTCGACCCGGCGGCGGCTGCCACGGACCGACCCGAGCGAACCGCCCGACCCGAACCACCCGCCCGACCCGAAGGACACCCGTCGTGACCGTCCCCGGCACCGCTCCCGTCCCCCACGTGCCCGTCCCCCACGTGCCCGGCCCGGCGGAGGTGGCCCGGCAGGCGGAGGCCGTCCTCACGGAGGTCGGGACCGCCGTCGTCGGCATGCGCGACACGTTGCGGATCGCGCTGGCCGCCGTCCTCGCGGACGGGCACGTGCTCTTCGAGGACCTCCCCGGCCTCGGCAAGACGCTGGCCGCGCGCAGCCTGGCGAGCGCGCTCGGGCTGGAGTTCCGGCGCATCCAGTGCACGCCGGACCTGCTCCCCTCCGACATCACCGGCTCGGCCGTCTGGGACCCGCAGGCCACCGCGTTCGCGTTCCGGCCGGGACCGGTCTTCGCCGGCCTGCTGCTCGCCGACGAGATCAACCGCACCGCCCCCAAGACCCAGTCGGCGCTGCTCGAGGCGATGGCGGAGCGCCAGGTCACCGTGGACGGCGTCACGCACCCGCTGGCCCGGCCCTTCCACGTGATGGCCACCTCGAACCCGGTCGAGTACGAGGGCACCTACCCGCTGCCCGAGGCCCAGCTCGACCGGTTCATGGTCCGGATCGCGGTCGGCTACCCGACGCCGGACGCGGAGGTCGACATCCTGCAGCGCCGCCTCGCCCGGCACCGGGAGGAGGCGCCCGTCCGCCAGGTCGTCGACGCCGCCGCGGTGCTGGCGCTGCAGGCGGGGGTGGAGGCGGTCCCGGTGGACGACGACGTCGTCCGCTACTGCGTGGACGTCGCAGCCGCCACCCGCCGGCACGACGCCGTCGAGGTGGGCGCCTCACCGCGCGGCTCGCAGGCGCTGCTGCTGGTGTCCCGGGCGCTGGCCGTCATCTCAGGCCGCGACTTCGTCGCCCCGGAGGACGTCAAGGCCGTCGCCGTGGCGGCCCTCGCGCACCGGATCACCCTGACCCCGGCCACCTGGGCGGCGGGCGTGCAGGCCGAGGACGTCGTCCGGCAGGTCCTGGCGCAGGTGCCCACCCCGGCCACCGTCCCGAACGCGCCCGTCCCGAACGCCACGAGGCCGGGCGCCACCGTCCCCAACGCCACGAGGCCGGGCGCATGACGACGGACCCCGCGCCCGCCGGGCCCTGGCGGGTCGAGCCGTCCCTGGTGGCGGGCGCCGGGTCCGCGCTGGTGCTGGTCGCGGTCGGCGCGCTGCTGGGCCGGGCCGACGTCGTCCTGCTCGGCGTCCCCGTCCTGCTGGGGGCCGCCGGGGCGCTCGCCCGGCGCCCGCGCGGCGAGGTGCACGTCGACGTCCGGCCGCGGCCCGGCGAGCGGCTCGCCGCGGAGCTGGTCGTCACCGCCCCGCCGTCGGCGCGGGCCCTCCGGCTCCGGGTGAGCCGGCCCGGCCACCGGACGGCGGAGGCGCTGGTCGCCGTCGAGGGCACCCGCCGGCTCGACGTCCGCGCCGCCTCCGTGCGCACCGGCGGCCAGCCGCTGTTCCTCGTCGAGCACCAGGGCGTGGGCACGGACGCGGACGTCGTCGGGCCGCCCGGCCGGCGCGAGCCCGACGACGTCCTGGTGCTGCCCACCGGCCGCCGGCTCGGCGAGCTCCCGCTGCCGGGACGGCTGCGGGGTCTGAGCGGCCAGCACGAGTCGCGGCGGCCGGGGTCGGGCGGCGGGCTGCGCGACATCCACCCCTTCGAGCCCGGCGACACCCCCCGGCAGGTCGACTGGAAGGTGACCGCGCGCCGCTCCCCGGCGCTCGAGCAGCTGTACGTCCGCCGGACGACGGCGCTGGGCGAGGCCGTGGTGATCGTCGTCGTCGACTCCCGGGACGACGTCGGCCCGGACCCGCTCACCTGGAGCGGCACGCCCGCCGTCCGCGCGGACGACGCCACCTCGCTCGACCTCGCCCGGCAGGCGGCCGCGGCGCTCGCCGAGGGGTACCTGGGCGGTGGTGACCGGGTGGGGGTCGAGGACCTGGGCGTGCACCGGCGGGCCGTCCGCTCGGGCAGCGGGCGGCGGCAGCTCGACCGGGTCCTGCAGCAGCTCGCCTGGCTGCGGCCCGAGGGCGACCCGCAGACCCGGGTCCGGCCGCCCCGGATCCCGGCGGGCGCGCTCGTCCAGGTGCTCTCGACGTTCCTCGATCCGGAGGCCGCCGCGATGGCTGCCGCCTGGCACCGCGCCGGCCACACCGTCGTGGCGGTCGACGTCCTGCCCCGGCTGCGGATGCGCGACCTCGACACCCGGCGACGGCTGGCCCTGCGGCTCGTGCTGGCCGAGCGCGACGACCGCCTCGCGGACCTGGCCGCGTCGGGCGTGGACGTCGTCCGCTGGGTCGACGCGCCGGCCGCCACCACCCGCCTGGCGACGCTGGCGCGCGCCGGCCGCCGTGGCCACGGGCGCGCGGGAGCGCGGGGGTGAGCCGCCGCGAACCCGGCAGGCGCCCGCCGTCGCGCGGGGTGCGCGCGCTCGCGCGGGGGCGGGAGGCGCTGGAGCGGTGGGCCCATCGGGTCCGGCGCCGGCGGGCGCCGGGCCCGCCAGGGGTCGTCCTGGAGCTCCCCCGGTCGGTTCCCGGCGCCCTCGTGCGGCTGGCGCCCGCCGTCCTCGTCGTGGCCTGCACCGCGGTGGTGACCACCGGCGGGACGGTCGCCGGGTCCGGCATCGGGACCACCGTGCGGGTGCTGACGGCGCTAGCCGCCGTGGTCGTCGCCGGCCGCCCGCGCTGGCCGGTCGCCGCGCTGTTCACGCTGCTGCTCGCGGTCGCCGTGCTCGCGGGCGGCGACCTGTTGCTCACCGACGGCACCGGCGAGACCGCGGGCCCCTGGCGCCTCGCCGCCCTGGTGCTCGCCGTGCACCTGCTGCACCGGGTCACCCCGCTCGCGGCCCACGTCGCCTGGGGCGGCCGGGTCGAGACTGCGGTGCTGGTGCGGACGGCGCAGTCCCTGCTCCGGGTACAGCTGGCGTGCCAGGCGCTGGTGCTCGGCACCGTGCTCCTGCGGGCCGGCGCGGGCACGCCGCTGGGTGACGACCGGGTGCGCGCGGTCGCCGTCGGGGCCGTCGTCGTCCTGGCCGTCGTGCTGCACCGCAGCGGCGCCGTACCCGAGCCCGCCGAGCCCGCCGGCGCGCCCTCAGCGGTGCACTGACCGCCGGGTCAGCTCCGTCGTCGCCGGCGGCGACCGGGTCGAGAACACCGGTTCCGGCGCGAGTTCCGGCGCGAGTTCCGGCGCGAGTTCCGGCGCGAGTTCCGGCGCGAGTTCCGGCGCGAGCGGGAGCCCGATCTCGACGACGGCGCCGTGGCGCGGCGCGGCGTCCAGGTGCAGCGTGCCGCTGTGCCGGGCGACGATCCAGGCGACCAGGGGCAGCCCCAGCCCGGTACCGCCGCTGCGCCCACCGACGACGAACCGGGCCAGCACGTCGACGTCCGGCGGGAACCCCGGGCCGTCGTCGGTGACCCGGACGACGGCCCGCCCGCCCACCCGCCGGACCGCCACCTCCACGCCCGGCAGCACGTCGCCCACCCGGCCGTGGCGGACGGCGTTGTCGACCAGGTTGCCCAGCGCGTGGCGCAGCAGCGCCGGGTCGCCCTCGACGACGACCGGCTCGACGACGTCCACGACGATCGAGGGGTGGGCGTGCTCCAGCTCGCCGGCGAGCGTGGCCAGGTCGACCGGACGCCGCAGCACGGGCACGTCCCCGCGCTCGGCCCGGGTCGCCAGGAGCAGGTTGCTGACCACCTGGGCGGCGCTGTCCGCGACGGTCACGAGCTGGTTCAGCGCCGGCACCGAGGGGTCCCCGGGGTGCACGGCCCGGCGCGCGGCCTCGGCCCCGGCCCGCAGCCGCGCGACCGGCCCCCGCAGCTCGTGCGCGGCCGTCGACAGGAACGTCTCCCGCTCGGCGATCGCCGCCGCCGCGGGGCGCAGGCTCCGCCCCGCGATGAGCCAGTTCACGGCCGCGAGCAGGGCGAGGACGGCGGCACCGCCGGCGACGGCCGGCACGAGGAGCCCGTTCGTCGCCAGCCCGACCTGGCCGGACGCCACCACCACGACGGCGCCGCCGATGCGGTCGTCGTCGTGCGCCCAGGCCAGCGCGGCGGCCCGGCGCTCCTCGCCGGCGACACGCACGGTGCCGTAGACGGGCCGGTCCAGCACCGCCTCGCCGCGGCCCTGCCCGGCCTGCCGGGCCAGCGCGAGCGCGCCCGCCCGGTCGCTGCTGCCGACGGCGAACAGCACCCGGTCCGTGCCGTCCACGACGAGCAGCGGCATGCCCCGCGAGGTCACCTGGTCGTCGCGGACCCCCTCGACGTGCGCGTGGCCGTCCCGCTCGTCGTCGTAGATGAGCGCCGTCATCCGGGAGGCCGCGCCCGCCAGGTCGGAGTCCAGCCGCTGCGCCTCCAGCCGGGTGCTGGTCGTCAGGAGCAGCAGCACGAACAGCACCAGGGCGACCGCCGCCGACAGCGCGAAGACCGCCGTCAGCCGCACCCGCAGGCGGGCCAGCCCGGCCGGGTCGCGGCTCACGGCTCGAGCGCCGCGAGATAGCCGGTGCCGCGCACCGTGTGCACGAGCGGCGGCGACCCGAGCTTGGCGCGCATCCGCCCGATCCGGGCCTCGACGACGTTGGACGCCGGGTCCTCGAACTCGTCCCAGCAGTGCTCCAGCAGGTCCTGCCGGCTGACGACCTGGCCGGCGTGCCGCACCAGGTGCTCCAGGAGGCTGTACTCCTTCGGCGTCAACGTGATCGGGCGGCCCCCGCGGCGCGCGACCGCCCGCGCCTGGTCGATCTCCAGGTCGCCGAGGGTCAGCACCGGGGGCGCGACGACCGCCGTCCGGCGGGCCAGCGAACGGATCCGGGCCACCAGTTCGGGCATCGCGAAGGGCTTGCAGAGGTAGTCGTCACCGCCGGCCTCCAGGCCCGCCACCCGGTCGCCGACGTCGTCGCGGCACGTGAGGAAGATGACCGGCACGCTGACCGACGCCGCCCGCAACCGGCGCAGCAACCCGGCGGCGTCGCCGTCCGGCAGCCCGCGGTCGAGCACGGCGACGTCGTACCGGGTGACGCAGAGCCGCTCGTCGGCAGCGGCGAGGTCGCCGGCCTCGTCCACACTCATCCCGAGCCGGCGCAGCCGCGAGGCGACGGCGCCCCGCAGGTCGCCGTCGTCCTCGACCAGGAGCACGCGCATGGCGGCCAGTATGGCCATGGCGACGTCAAGCCCTCCTCATGTCAGCAAACCGTCATGTGGACGGCGACAGCATCGGCGACGGCGGGGCCGCACCCAGCCGCCTGCGCCGCCACAGAGACCGCCGTACCCGCTGCCGACAAGGAGATCCCCCGGTGCGCACCTCCCGTGTCACCCGAGTCGTGACCGCCGCCCTCACCACCGCGCTGTCCGCCGCCGCCCTCGCCGTCGCGGGCGCCGCCGTCGCCGCGCACGCCGAGCCGGGCTCGGTGGCCGCCACCCCGGCGCGCAAGGCCGTGACGGTCGCGGCCGCCGCCGTGACGCTGCCGCCGTCCGGCCGCTGGGACTACCAGATCGGCGGCGGCACGACCTACATCCCGGCACCGGCCGTGGTGAGCCGCGACAACGCGGACCAGCCCTACCCGGGCGTCTACAGCATCTGCTACGTCAACGCGTTCCAGAGCCAGCCGGGTGACAGCTCGCTGAAGTCGCTGTGGCTCGTCGTCAACGGCAAGAACGTCGAGGACCCGGAGTGGAAGGGCGAGTACATGCTCGACACGAAGGGGCACCGCTCGCAGCTCGTGGCGGCCTTCACCACGCTGCTGCAGAAGTGCGCCGCCAAGGGCTTCAAGGCGGTGGAGTTCGACAACCTGGACAGCTACGACCGCAGCAAGGGCGGGCTCACCCAGGCGGACAACATCGCCTACGCCAAGGACCTGATCACCGCCACGCACGGCCTCGGCCTCGCCGCGGCGCAGAAGAACGCCGCCGAGCTCGTCGGCTCGATCCCGTTCGACTTCGCCGTCGCCGAGTCGTGCCTGCGGTGGAGCGAATGCGGTGACTACACCGCCGGGTACCGCGTCGTCCTCGACGTGGAGTACCAGGAGGAGCTGAGCGCGTCGTCCTTCCAGAAGAAGTGCGCGACGGCGGTCAAGGCCGGCAAGGCCCCGTCGTTCGTGTTCCGCGACCGCGAGGTGACCCCGAACGGCGTCCGCGCCTGGTGCACTGCCCAGTCGTGAGGCTCTGAGCACGCACGAGGACGCCGTGCCGGCCGGGCGCGCGGGGACAGATCGACTGGCGCCCGCGCGCCCGGCCAGTACGGTCCGCCCATGGTCATGGGGCGATCTGGATCGGGCAGCGCGGGCGGGATGCGCGGCGGGGCCCGCGGTGACGGCGGTTCCCTCGGGGACGCCGCGGAGGCGGTGGCCGACAGCAAGCAGGTCGACTGGGCGGCCCGGGCGGGCCTCACGGCACGCGGCGTCGTCTGGATCGTCATCGGCATCCTCGGTTTCCTGCTGGCCCAGGGGGCACGCGCCGGCAGCGCCGACCAGAAGGGCGCGCTGCAGCAGCTGCTGACGACGCCGTACGGCAACGTCACGGTCGCGCTGATGGCCATCGGCTTCGTCGGCTACGCGCTGTGGCGGCTGTCCGAGGCGGCGTTCGGCGTGACCGGCGAGGGGAAGAAGACCGGGCCGCGGCTCCAGTCGCTGGCACGCGCCGTCCTCTACTTCGTCCTCGCCGGGACGGCGGTCTCGGCGCTGCTGGGGTCGAACGAGAGCCAGTCGTCCCAGCAGGAGTCGCTCACGGCCCGGGTCATGAGCCACTCCGGCGGCCGGTGGCTCGTCGGCCTGGTCGGGCTGGTCATCCTGGGGGTCGGGGTGACGCTGATCGTCGAGGGCTGGAAGCTGCGGTTCATGCGCTACTTCAGGGCCGTCCCGCCGCAGATCCACCGGGTCGTCGTCAACCTCGGCCGCGTCGGCACCATCGGCCGCGGCAGCGTCTTCTCGATGGTCGGCGTCCTGGTGATCATCGGTGCCTGGACGGCGGACCCGCAGAAGGCCCGCGGCCTCGACGGCGCCCTGCGCACGCTGCTGCAGCAACCCTACGGCACCGTGCTCGCCGTCATCGCCTCCGTGGCCCTCATCGCGTTCGGCGTCTACGGCCTGGCCGAGGCCCGCTACCGCCGCGTCTGACCTCCGCCCCCTGGCGTGATCATGCAAACTTGAGTTGATCATGCACGGTTGACCCGTGCAGGTCGGCGTGCGGCGTCGATGAACGCATCGTCGAACGATTCTGGTGGTCGGCACCACCATTCCGGTTCATCGTCGCGTTCATCGAACCGACTCGGTCGTGATGACGGCTGTTCCCGGGCCAGCCGTGGCGATCGGGCGTGGGGGAGGGACCGGGGGTCAACCGTGCATGATCGAGCCTGTTGCACGAACATGGAATTCGGGATCTTGTGGTGAGCCTGCCCAGAATCGAGGCCTCTAGAGGCCCGAAGTGGAGGGAGCGGGCTCCGCGCGGGGCTGAATCGACGCCCTGGTGGAGTCATGATCGCCCGTTTTGGGTTCGTGCAACAGGCTCGATCGCGTCGGGGGGTGGGGTAAGGACGTCGTAACGATCCGGGCCCTGCTGTCAACCTAGCGTGGGCACCCTCGAGCAGAGGGAGGCCCGGTCGTGGGACCTGGTGGAACGAGTGCGGCCGATGGCCGCCGGATCAGCCGGCGCGTGATCCTGCCTGCGGTGGCGGGGGTCGCCGTCGTCCTGGTCGTCGCGCTGTGGGCGTTCCAGCCGTGGCGGTTGTTCACCTCGACGGCGGTGCGCGAGGCCCTGCCCGACGCGGTGGCAAGCAGCCCCGCCGCCTCGCCGTCGACCGCCACCGCCACCGCCACCGCTGCCGCAGCCGCAGCCGCAGCCGCCCCGAGCACGCCGGCCACGCTGGCCACCGGCACGTTCGTCTCGCACGAGCACCGCACCGCGGGAAGCGTGCGCCTGGTCCGGCTGGCCGACGGGAGCCGCATCGTGCGGCTGGAGAACCTGGACACCTCCGACGGACCGGCCCTGCACGTGTGGCTCAGCGACCAGCCGGTCCGGACCGACAGTTCCGGCTGGGGCGTCTTCGACGACGGCGCCAGCCTCGACCTCGGCGACCTCAAGGGCAACGTCGGCGACCAGAACTACCCCGTGCCGGCCGAGGCGCACCTCGACGGACTGACGAGCGTCTCGATCTGGTGCGCACGCTTCCACGTCTCGTTCGGCGCCGCCACCCTCACCCCCACGTCGCCGTGATCATGCGCACTTGAGTTGATCATGCACGGTTGAACGCAGCTCCGCCGGTTCGACCGTGCATGATCAACTCAAGTGCGCATGATCACGGCGAGGTGGGGGTGAGGGGTGCTTCAGGGGCAGGCGGCCAGGGAGCGGTCGAAGCCGCGGCCGAAGTAGGAGATCCGCTGCTCGGCCGTCCCGTGGGCCGCCGGGTTGAACCACGGGGTGCCGGCCGGGTCGGCGACGGCGCGCAGCCCGGCGCGCAGTTCCTCGATGTCGCCGTCCTGGAGCCTCAGCACCTTGGCCCGGATCTGGTCGCCCAGGTACGCGCCGGCGTAGCAGTCCGCCTGGAGCTCGTACTCGATGGTGTGGGCGAACTGGGTCCCGAGGCGGGCCTGGATCGCGTGCCCGTACTCGTGCCCGACGAGGTAGTAGACGAAGGCGTCGCCGAGCCCGTCGTAGACGTTCGCGGTCCAGCGGACGTCGAAGCCGATGTCGTCGTCCGGGCGGCAGTAGGCGGCGTTGTTGGGCGTGTCCGGCTCGCCGGCGCAGGTGTGCCCGTCCCCCGGGACGTACGCGTACACGGTGCGCACGGCCGTGAACGTGCGACCCTCCGCGGCGAACCGCGCGGCCCAGTACTGCTTGACGGAGGTGACCGCGCCGCGCAGGTCGTCCACGATGTCCGGGCGGCTGGCCAGCACGGCCCCGGCCGCGGACGTCGTCTCCGCCGCGGACGCCCCGGAACTCGCGGCGGACGCCGTCGCCTCCGGCCGCGGTGCGGCCGGCGGCGTCGTGCAGGCCGCCAGGAGCAGCGCAGCACCGGCGACCGCGGCGCCGATCGACACGGCGGCGCGCCGGGCAGGGGACCGGAGGGCGAGATACCCGTCGGGGATGTGCATCCGGAACCTCACTGCGCTCGACCCGCACGAACGATCCACGCACTACGCCGTCGAGAGGGCGGCGGCACGACGTCGGACGCCGTCGGGAAGCCTAACCGGCGGCGATCGGCTCGCACCAGTGGCACGACCCGAGCCGGAGGTCGGCGCCGGGGGTCAGCTCTGAGGCTCAGGGCCGGCGCCCAGTCGGCCGGCGGCCAGGCCGGCGCTCCACTTCTCCTCGACCCGGCCGAACTTCCACCACAGCAGGGCCGCGGCCCAGGTTCCGGCGAACAGGGCGACGATGAGGTAGCCGACGTAGTTGAGGTCGAGGTTGCCGACGGCGTACAGCGGCCCGGAGGTGATCCCGAGCTTGTCGACGAGGATCGAGTCGATCTCGATCACGCCGATGATGAGGGCGACCGCCACCGACAGGCCGGTGATCGTGATGTTGTAGTAGACCTTCCGGACCGGGCGGGAGAACGCCCACCCGTAGGCGAAGTTCATGAAGAGCCCGTCGATGCTGTCGAGCAGGCTCATCCCGGCGGCGAACAGCACGGGCAGCACGAGGATCGCGTACCAGGGCAGGGCCAGGGCGGCGCTCGCGCCGGCCAGGACGAGCAGGCTCACCTCGGTGGCCGTGTCGAACCCGAGGCCGAACAGGAAGCCCACCGGGTACATGTGGCGAGGATGGCGGACGGACTTCATGACCGGCCGCAGGATCCGGTTCATCAGGCCCCGGTTGTCCAGGTGCAGCTCGAGCTCCTCCTCGTCGAAGTGGCCCAGACGCATCCGCCGCCACACCTTGAGGATCGCGACGAGCGAGACCAGGTTGATCACCCCGAGCAGGATCAGGAACACCCCGGAGACCGCGGTCCCGACGACGCCGGTGAGCTGCTGCAGCGCCGAGTTCTTGTCCTGCACCTGGCCGGCGAGGGACTTCACCCCGAAGGAGAGCAGCAGACAGAGCCCGAAGACGACGCTCGAGTGTCCCAGGGAGAACCAGAACCCGACGCTCAGCGGCTTCTTGTTCTCCGCGACGAGCTTGCGGGTGGTGTTGTCGATCGCGGCGATGTGGTCGGCGTCGAACGCGTGCCGCATCCCCAGCAGGTACGCGGTCACGCCCAGGACGATGCCGAAGCCCGTCCCGTCGGCGAGTTGGAGGTGCTGCGGGGCGATGATCGCCGCCAGCACTCCCCACCCCACCACGTGCAGCAGCAGGATGAAACCGAACATCGCGCCGATGACCCACCAGTCGGTGCGGGTCAGCGACCGACGGAACCGGGTCAACGCACTCGTGCCGTCCGGCGAGCTGCCCGGCGCGGCGTCCGACGTGGTGCTGACGGTCGTGACGCCGCGCTGCCGCGCTTCTGCCGAAGTCATGCGTGGACCGTAAGCCTGGTCGGCCACTACTGCAACATCTTCTCAATAGGCCGGGCGGAACGTCGGTCATGTACCGATCCGCGCGCACCGCCCACCCCGTGGGGTCACCCGCGGCCGGGGGGACCGGCGTCCCGGGCAAGCACCCGGCCGGCGACCGCATCGGTGCACAATGGGCGTCGCGCGGACGCACCGTCCGGAGGGCGCGGCTGCGCCGCAGCGGGTGAGAGGTGATGTCGATGCACGGGCCGCCCGTCACGATCGACGAGGTCGCGGGCATGCTGCGCGCCCGGGGCGAGCGGATGACCGGACCGCGCCGGGCCGTCCTGCGGGTGCTCGCCGAGCGCGACGAGCACCTGAGCGCGGAGGACATCCTGAGCCGTCTCGCCGCGCACGACCCCGGCGTCCATCGCGCCAGCGTCTACCGCACCCTGGAGGCGCTCTCGGAGCTGGGCGTCGTCCAGCACGTGCACGTCACGCACGGCGGGACGGCGTACCACCTCGTGCACGGGGAGCGTCGCCACCTGCACGCCCAGTGCCACTCGTGCGGCGCGGTCCACGACCTGCCGCCCGACCTGCTGGACGACGTCGAGGCCGTCCTCGCGCACCGGCACGGGTTCCACCTGGAGGCCGGGCACGTCGCGCTGTCCGGCCTCTGCCAGCACTGCCACGAGGCGGCCCGATCGGCGGCCGCCGCTCCCTGAGGCCTCGGCGAGACCCCTGCGAGGCTCGGTGCCGGGGGGCCCGGTTCAGCCGGTGACCTGCGAGGCCAGGTAGTCGCGCCAGGCGCCGTGGTCGGTGATGTCGGGCGCGGTCCGGCCCGCGTACGGCTCGCACACGAATCCCAGCACCTGCGAACCGTCGTCCAGCTGGAGCGTGCCCACCGCCAGCGGCGGCGCCACCGTGACGAGCAACGCGCCCAGGGCGCGGACCGGCAGCTCGTACACCTCCACCTCGATCGAGGCGCCCAGCCCGCCGGACCGTATCAGCCCTGGCCGGGCCGGCACGGACGGCGATGCGGGCAGCGCGACCATCCGGTACAGCGGCGCCGTCCCGGCACTGCCGACGAAGGTCGCGCCGAGCTCCATCAGGAACGCGTTGAGCGGCTGGCCGCGCAGATGGGCCCCGCACACCGCGAGCCGGGCGCGACCGGCGTCCACGGCCATGGTCACGACGCCACCTCCGTCCGGCGGCCGGTCCCCGCACTGCTCCGTGCCCGAGACGGTACGAGCGCCGCGTTGCCGGCTCGATTCCAGCGCATGTCGTGCCCGTATACTGTCGACAATCGACCAACCTATCTCCCCTGCTCCCCTCCTTCCCCCGTGATCATGGACTTCGTCGACCCCCGCCGAGTGCCGGGTGCGCCGGCGGCCGCCGTGCAGGCCGTGACGGCGAGGGAGGCCACGGCGAGGAGGGTGATGGCCACCGCGGGCCCGGTCCGCTCGGCGAGCGCGCCGCCGGCCACCGCCCCCACGCCCTGCCAGGCCAGCCGCCCGGCCGACTCCACGCCCTGCACCTGACCTCGCTCGGACTCCGGCACCAGCGCCAGGAGTCGTTCCTGCAAGGGCAGCGTCGCCGCGAAGCCGGTGCCCGCCACGAACACCGCGACCGCGGCCACCCCGAGCGGCGGCCGCAGGGCGAACAGCAGGTACGGCGCGGCGAGCACCACCCGCAGCGGCAACGCGGCCCGCGCCCGGGCGGCCGCCGTCAGGAACCGGCCGACCGCGAGGTCACCCAGGAGCAGGCCCGCCGACCCGGCCGCCAGCAGCAGGCCCGCCGAGCGCGGGTCGAGCGGGATCAGCAGGGCCTCGCACCCGACGACCAGTCCGTTGGGCACCCACAGGGCGACGAGCACGGCCCGCCGGTCGGGACGGCGGACCAGCGCGACGTCCGCCGCCCAGGTCCCGCGCAGGCCCGGCCGCCGGCCGCCGCGCGTCGAGTGCTCGCGCACCGAGGTGACCAGGGGCAGCGCGGCGAGCGCGACCAGGGCGGCCGCGGAGCCGAGGAGCACCTCCGGGCTGGTCCGGCGCAGCAGCACGGCGCCCACGGCCAGCCCGACGACCGCGAGCGCACCCGCGGTGAGGTTGAGCAGCGAGCGCGCGGGCGCGTACGCCGACGCCGGCACGACCTCGGTGAGCAGGCCCAGCCGCGCCCCGGTGCCGAGGCACTGCACGAACCCCACCGCCAGGAGCAGGGCGAACCGGGCGGCAAGGGGCAGCCCAGGCACGGCCTGCGCCCCGACGGCGACCGCGGTGACCAGCTGCAGCAGGAGCAGGGTGCGCCGCGGACGACGGCCGTCGGCGACGGACATCAGGGTGAGCGCGCCGACCACCGTGGCCAGGGTGCCGCCGTACAGGCTCAGCGCCACCAGCAGCGGTGACCCGGTGCGCCGGCCGACCAGCGTGCCGAGGGCGAGGGCCGAGAGGGTCCCGGCGACGGCGGTGGCCGTGAAGCTGAGGTGCAGGGCCCGGAACTCGCGGTCGGCGAGCAGGGCGCGGTAGCCGCGGGTGGGCGGGCGGGGACCCGCGGCGGCGGCGACAGGGACGGTAGGCATGAAAAAAGCCTCCGGGGCATAGGGAGCGTGCGCGGAGGCGTGCGTGCACTCTAGCGTCCGACGTCCGACCCCGCCCGACGTCCGACCCCGCCCGCAGGGACGCCGAGCGGTACCCGTACCCTCCCCTGCAACCGCCTTCCCGGGGCACCCTGGGGATCCGCTGGGCGCCCGCTGGGTACCGTTCGGAGATCTGCGAATTTCCGTCAGCTGAATACACATTTCTGCGCAGTCGTGAATACGCCCCATGGCGCCGGAACTGCACGCATTCGCGGGGGTTTCAGGTCGGCCCGCTTCCCTCAGATGCATGAGATAGAGGCACTGCTTCACTCATTCGGGGCATCGCACGGATATTGGCCGCTCGTTAGCCTGCTCCCTCACCGCCCCCGACGAGGAGAGCTGTTTTCCGTGCAGAACCGGCACTCATCCGCCCGTGAGCAGGCGGAGGAGAGCGGTCCCGGGATGGGTCCCGGAGCACGGGACGACGGGCAGGCCTGGGCCCTGGCGAGCGGGGTCGCTCCCGGCGGCGTCCTGCTCCTCAACGACGACGGCGTCTGCGTCTACGTCACCGAACGCTGCGCCGACCTGCTCGGACGGTCCCGCTCCGAGCTGCTCGGGCAACGCCCCGACGCCTGGCTCGCGTCCCCGCTGGCCGATCTGACGCGCCCGGCCGGCACGCTCGAGGCCGGCGAGACGGCCTTCCGGACGACGCTGCGCGTGAGCCTGCCGGACGGCGAGCCGCGGTGGTTGGAGGCGACGTCCAGCCGGCTCCACCCGCGGCCCGGCGAGCTGGTGAGCACCGTCGTCCATCTGGCGGACATCAGTTCCTCGATCACCCTGGAACGGGCGCTCGGGCGGGCGGTGCACCGGTACGTCCAGATCCTGGACACCATCGACGAGAGCGTCCTGCAGCTCGACGCGTACCTGCGGGTGTCCGGATTCAACCGGCAACTGACCAGACTCGCCGGCCTGCCCGCGGAAAGCCTGCTCGGCCGTCCCGCCTTCGAGGTGCTCGACCTGCGGGACAGCTCCGACCGGCCCCTGCGTCCCGAGAACCACGCCCTGCCGGCCCTGCTGGCTGAGCCCGCCGAGGCCGGTGACGACGGCCCGTGGGTCAGCCTGGCCCGGGCCGACGGCACCCGGGAGTTCGTCCGGGCGCACGCGGCCTCCTACGAGACCGTCCGGACGTCGGAGGACGCACACCTCATCGTCTTCAGCCGGACGCCGGGGACGCGCGCCGGCCAGGGGCCGAGCCTGCGCCACGCCCGGGCGGCGGTGGGGCTCACCACGCGGGAGGGCGACGTCCTGGACGGGCTGGCCTCCGGCCGCGGCGTGCAGGAGATCGCCGTCCGGCTCGGGATCAGCGTGCACAGCGTGCGGACGCACCTCAAGGGGCTGACGGCGAAGCTCGGGGTGCGCAGCCAGCTGCAGGCGCTCGTCGTCGCCGTCCAGGACGGGCTGGTCACGATCGAGGAGCCGATCGAGGAGCCGCAGGACGGCTGAGCCGGCCGGTCTGCTAGACACCGGTGGGTGCTCAGGATCACCGGTGCCACCAGGATCGTCGTCGACGCCACCACCGAGCGGGACGGCGACCTCGTCGTCGTCGGCGGCCGGGTCGTCCCGCCGGACGCCCTCCCGGACCCGCCCGGCGAGCAGCCCGAGACCCTCGACGCCGCTGGCGGGATCATCACCCCGGGCCTGGTGAACGCCCACCACCACCTGCTGCAGTGCGCCTTCCGGACGCTCCCGGGCACCCGCGGCGTGCCCATGCGCGAGTGGCTCACCGTGATGGGCGCCGCGTACCGGACCGTCGGGGTGGACCCCGAGCTGGTCGGGGCCGCCGCCGCCGTGGGCCTGGCCGAGGCGCTGCTCAGCGGGGTCACCACGGTCGCGGACCATCACCTGACCTGGCCGGCGGGCGTCGACCCGGTGGGTCTGGCCGCCGCCACGGCCACGGCGGCCCGGCGGCTGGGCGCGCGCCTCGTGCTTGTGCGCGGCACCGCCGGGGACGACCCGCAGGACGCCGCCACCTCGGTCGACGCCGTCGTGGCCGCCCTCCTGCCGGCCGGGCCCGCCCTCCTGCCGGCCGAGCCCGCCCTCCTGCCGGCCGAGCCCGCCCTCCTGCCGGCCGGGCCCGACCGACCGGCGGCCGGGCGTGCGACCGGCGGGGTGAGCAGCGACGGGATGCTGCAGCTCGCCGTCGGCCCGGCCGGGGTGCACAGCGACGGGCGGGAGACCTTCGCGCTGCTCGCCGAGGCCGCGGACCGGCACGGGCTGCGGCGGCGCACCCAGGCGAACGAGCAGGTGGACGTCGTCGTGGCCGCCGAGCGGTACGGCCGCCGCCCGCTGGACCTGCTGGCCGACTGGGGCTGGCTGGCGCCGGACGTCACGCTCGCCCACCTCTGCGACGTCACCGCCGACGAGATCGCCCGGCTCGCCGCGGCCGGGGTGACCGCCACCCACGCGCCCGGGTGCGACCTGTCGATGGGCTGGGGCATCGCTCCGGTGGCGGGGCTGCGCGGCGCCGGGGTGCCGGTCGGGCTCGGCACCAGCGGCGGGGGCAGCAACGACGCCGGCCACCTGCTCGCCGACGCCCGGCTCGCGATGCAGGTCGCGCCGCTGGTCGGGCCGCCGCTCGCCGCCCGGGAGGTGCTGGCCATGGCGACGGCGGGGTCCGCCGCCGGTCTCGGGCGCGACGAGCTCGGGCACCTGCGGCCGGGCGCCGCCGCCGACCTGTGTGTCTGGGACGTGTCCGGGGTGGCCGACGCCGGGGTGGCCGACCCGGTAGCCGGGCTGCTCTGGGCCTCCCCCGGACGGCGGCCGCGGCACGTCGTCGTCGCGGGGCGCGTCGTCGTCCGGGACCACCGGCTCGTCGACGCCGACGAGGCGGCGCTCGTGGCGGCGCTCGCCGCCCGGCTGCGGCGCTGACGCCCGGCCGGCCCGCCGGGAGCACACGGGCCTCAGGTGGGACGGGCCTGCCGCGGGGTCTCCTTGACGACGAAGAGCCGGTACCGGCCGGGCTCGGCCGCGCACCAGCGGTGGGGCACCCCGCCGGTGAGGTAGAGGGAGTCGCCGCAGCCGAGCGTCACCGTGCCGTGCTCGGCCATGTCGACCTGGACGGCGCCGAGCGTGACGTGCAGGAACTCGTCCTCGGCGTGCACGAAGTACTCGCCGGCATCGAGGTTGTCGCCCTCGAACTCCATCGGCTGGAACCGCCGGGACCCCTGCACCAGCAACCGCGCGTGCCCGAGCCCGTACGGCCCCGCGGAGCCCTTCCCCGCCCGGACGATCTCGGCCTCCGGCCGGTCCGGCGCCGGCTCGACGTCGACCCCGGCGAGCAGCTCCAGCTGGCTGGTGCCCAGGGCGCGGGCGATCTGGGCGAGCGAGGCCATGCTGGGGCTGGCCAGGCCGCGCTCCAGCTTGCTGAGGAAGGGGTGCGAGAGGCCGGCGGCCGAGGCGAGGCGGGTCAGGGTGAGGCCGCGGGCCCGGCGCAACCGCCGCACCCGCGCGCCGAGGGCACGCACGAGCGGCTCGGCGTCGCCGTCCGGAACGCTGATGGCGACCCCCTCGGAGCTGACCGGGAGCGACGAGCGACGTCCGGTCGGGACCAAAGCCCTTACCAGGATGGCACTGCCGTGTGACGTCCGTGAAACGCCGCGTCCCTAGGTTCGGAGATGTTCAGCACAGGAACATCACCTCCGGAAGGGAGCCCCGTGGCGGCACTGCCGCACCCCCTCACCCGGCTCCTCGGCGCCACCCTGCCGGACGGCGAGCGCGTCGACGTCGACCTGGCGGACGGCCTGGTCACCGCCGTCCGGCCCGCCGGCACCGCCACGCCCCGGGACGCCGGCACCGGCACCGCCGGCACCGACCCGGGCACCGACAGCGGCACGCTGGACCTCACCGGTTTCGTGCTGCTGACCGCCCCCGCGGAGCCGCACGCCCACCTCGACAAGGCCCTCTCCTGGGACCTCATCCGGCCCCCCACGGGTGACCTGGAGCAGGCCATCGCCTCCTGGCGCGCCTACAGCTCCGTGATGACCACGCAGAGCATCCTCGACCGCGCCACCACGGCCGCCCGGCTCCTGCTGCGCAACGGCACGACGGCGGTGCGCAGCCACGTCGACCTGCTGGTCGGGCCCGAACCGCTGCGCGGCGTGCGGGCGCTGGTCGCCCTGCGGGACGGCCTGCGCGGCCTGATGGACGTCCAGCTCGTCGCGCTGGCCGCTCCCGACACCCCGGACGACGTCGTGCACGCCGCGCTGGACCTCGGCGTCGACCTGGTCGGCGGCGCGCCCCACCTCGCCCCGGACCCGATCGCGGACCTGGACCGGCTGCTGCGCATCGCGCAGGAGCGCGGCGTCGGCACCGACATCCACACCGACGAGGGCCTCACCGGCGACCCCACGCTCGTCCACTACGCCCGCGCCGTCGCCGGCTGGCCCGCGGACCGCCTCCGCTCGGCCGGGCACTGCGTCCGCCAGGGCACCCTGAGCGGGCCGCAGCTGGCCGAGACGGTCGCGGCGGTCGTCGCCGCGGACATCGGCCTCATCTCGCTGCCCATCACCAACCTCTACCTGCAGGGTCGCGGTCACCCGGTCGCGACGCCGCGCGGGCTGACCGCGCTGCGGGCCTTCCTCGCGGCGGGCGCGATGGTCGCGGCGGGCGCCGACAACGTCCGGGACCCCTTCAACCCGGTCGGCCGCAGCGACGCGCTGGAGACCGCGTCGCTGCTGGTCACCGCGGGGCACCTGACGCTGGGCGAGGCGTACCGCGCCGTCACCGACTCGGCCCGGGCGGTCCTGGGCCTGCCCGCCGCGGGAGCCGTCGTCGGCGCGCGTGCCGACTTCCTCGCCGTCCGCGGCACGAACCTCGGGGACGTCGTCGCCAACGCGCCGGCCGACCGCCGGGTGGTCCACGGCGGCGTCCTGGTGGCCCGCAGCACCGCCGTCCACGAGGTGGCCGAGAGTCGTACCGACAGCCCCGGCGAGGCCGTCGGCGCCGTCCCGAGCAGCAGCATCAGGAGGTGAGGCACGTGTCCACCATGGTTGGAGCAGAGGACGTCGACGAGCGCCCCGCAGCGGACGTGCTGCTGGACTTCCGCGACGTGGCGATGCAGTTCCCCGACGGCACGCGCGCCCTCACCGGCGTCGACCTGACCGTCGCCCGCGGCGAGTTCGTCTCGGTCGTCGGGCCGTCCGGGTGCGGCAAGTCCACGCTGCTGCGCATCGCGTCCGGCCTGGAGCGGGCGTCCGCCGGGACGACGTCGGTGGCCGCCGAGCGGATCGGCTACGTCTTCCAGGACGCCACGCTGCTCCCGTGGCGCACGGTGCGGCGCAACGTCGAACTGCTCGCCGAGCTGCACCGGATGCCGAAGGACGAGCGCGCCACCCGCACCGCCGCCGCGCTCGACCTGGTCGGGCTGACCGGCTTCGAGAAGCACCTGCCGCGGCAGCTGTCCGGCGGGATGAAGATGCGCGTCTCGCTGGCCCGGTCCCTGACGCTCGACCCGGAGCTGTTCCTCTTCGACGAGCCGTTCGGCGCCCTCGACGAGATCACCCGGGAACGCCTCAACGACGAGCTGCTGCGCCTGTTCGTCGACCAGGGCTTCGCCGGGCTGTTCATCACCCACTCGGTGGCCGAGGCCGTCTACCTGTCCACCACGGTCGTCGTCATGTCGGGGCGGCCCGGTTCGATCGTGGGCACCTTCCGGGTGCCGTTCGCCACCCCGCGCGACCCCGACATCCGGTTCACCGCCGAGTACGCCGCGCTCGTCGGCGAGATCTCGCACGCCCTCCGGGAGGCGCACAGCTGATGGCCGGGACGACGATCGACGTGACCGCTCCCCCCGAGGACGGCGGCACCGCCCCGGCCGCCGCGGGCACCGGTGCCGGTGCACGCGCCCGCCGGCTCCTCGGCCGACGTCCGGGCCGGGCCGGCGGCGGCGGCCCCCGCACGCGTGGCACCCGGCGCTCCCGCTCGTGGTGGCAGCCGGGCGTGGTGTTCGGCCTGGTCATCGGCCTGTGGTACCTGGTCTCGGTGTACTACGACCGGGTCGTCGAGCTGTCCTGGGTGGTGCCCTACCCGCACCAGGTGCTGCACGAGATGGTCCTGAACCCGGCGTTCCGCGGGCCGCTGCTGGACGACCTGCTGCAGACGACGATCGTCACGGCCACCGGGCTCGGCGTCGCCGTGCTCATCGGCGGCGTATGGGCGGTGCTGATGTCCCAGGCGCGGTGGCTGGAGCAGTCGCTGTACCCGTACGCGGTGATCCTTCAGACGATCCCGATCCTGGCGATCGTGCCGCTCATCGGCACCATCTTCGGCTACGAGTTCACCTCCCGGGCCATCGTCACGGTGATGATCGCGCTGTTCCCGCTGGTCTCCAACACCCTCTTCGGCCTGCAGTCGGTGGACCGCGCCCATCGGGAGCTGTTCCGGCTGCAGGGCGCGGGCCGCTGGACGACGCTCGCCAAGCTCCAGTTCCCGGCCGCGCTCCCGGCGATCTTCGTCGGGCTCCGGACGGCGGCCGGCCTCGCCGTCATCGGCGCGATCGTCGGCGACCAGTTCTTCCAGCGTGGCACGCCGGGCCTCGGCGTCCTCATCCAGGTGTCGAACCAGCGGCTCAACGGCCCGGGGACGTACGCCGCCATCCTCACCGCGTCGCTGCTCGGGGTGGCGGTCTTCCTCCTCTTCGGCCTCATCGGTCGCCTCGCCATCGGCAAGTGGTTCGACTTCTCGTAGCCGTTCCACGCAGCCGTTCCCACCGACCGTTCCACGCAGCCGTTCCACGCAGCCGTTCCACGCAGCACCGTTCACCGGCACCACGGGCAGCGCCGCCCGGCACACCTCCCCCACCGCTCCGCCGGCCCCTCGCCGTCCACCCAAGGAGTAACCCCATGCCCCGCAGCGTGCTGCGCTCGTGCCTCGCCGCCGGCGTCGCCCTGACCGCCGGCCTCGGTCTGACCGCCTGTGGCGGCACCTCGTCCGGCGGCACGGTCGCCCCGAGCTCGGCGGCCGCCGCCGGCGCGTCCGGCTCCGGCTCGGCGTCCGGGTCGGCCGCCACCGTCGACCTGTCGGCGGAGTGCCCGGCCACCGTCACGATCCAGACGGACTGGAACCCGGAGGCGGAGCACGGCCACCTGTACCAGCTGCTCGGCTCGGACTTCCAGGTCAACGCCGGGAAGAAGTCGGTGTCCGGCCCGCTGATGTACAAGGGCAAGCCGACCGGGGTGAAGGTCGAGGTCCGGTCCGGCGGCCCGGCGATCGGCTTCGCCACCGTGACCAGCCAGATGTACCAGGACTCGGCCATCACCCTCGGGTACGTCTCCACGGACGAGGCGGTGCAGCTGTCGGCCAAGAACCCGACGAAGGCCGTGTTCGCGCCGCTGGAGAAGGGCCCGCAGATGATCATGTGGGATCCCGCGACCTACCCCGACGTCACGGACATCGCCTCCCTCGGGAAGGCCCTGGCCGCCAAGCAGGGCGTCGTCCGCTACTTCGGCGGCGCGGCGTACATGGAGTACCTGAAGGGTTCGGGCGCGCTGCCCAAGAGCATCGTCGACGGCACCTACGACGGCAGCCCGGCGAAGTTCGTGGCCGCCAAGGGGAAGGACGCCCAGCAGGGCTTCGCCAGCGCCGAGCCGTTCATCTACGAGAAGGAGATCCCGGCCTGGGGCAAGCCGGTGAAGTTCCAGCTCACCAACGACGTCGGGTACCCGATCTACGCCTCGGCGGTCTCGGTGAAGGCTGCCGACCTGACCAAGCTCACGCCCTGCCTGAAGAAGCTGGTGCCGGTGCTGCAGCAGGCCGAGGTGGACTACATGGCGGACCCCAAGGCCACGAACGAGCTGATCCTCAAGCTGGTGACCGAGTACAACAACGGCTGGGTCTACAGCGCGGGCGTCGCCTCGTACGCGGTCGACACGATGAAGTCGCTCGGCCTCATCAGCAACGGCACCAACGCCGTCATCGGTGACATGGACGCCGCCCGGGTGCAGAAGATCATCGACATCGACACCCCGATCTACACGGCCGGCGGCTCGGCGCCCAAGACCGGGGTCAAGCCCGAGGACATCATGACCAACGAGTTCCTCGACCAGACCATCGGCCTCAAGTGACCCGATGAACAGCGATGCCGAACCCGCACGCTTCGCCGGTCGCCGGGTCGTGGTGACCGGCGGGGCGCGCGGTATCGGTGGCGAGATCGCCGGCCGGTTCGCCCGCGAGGGCGCCCGGGTGGCCGTCCTGGACCGGCTCGTCGACGTCGGCTCGCGCCATGCGGCCGACATCGGCGCCCGGTTCCACCCGGTCGACCTCGCCGACGCCGCCGCGGCGGCCGCCACCACCGCGGACGCCGTGGAAGCCCTCGGCGGGGTGGACGTCCTCGTCAACAGCGCCGGGATCCTGCGGTTCGCGCCCCTGCTGGAGGTGACGCCGGCCGCCTGGGACGAGATGCTCGCCGTCAACGCCCGGGCCGTGCTCACCACGATGCAGGTCGCGGCCCGCGCGATGATCGCGGCCGGCACGGGCGGGGCCGTCGTCAACATCGCCAGCATGGCCGCCAAGAAGGGCGGTGCCCGCGAGGGGCACTACGCGGCGTCGAAGGCCGCCGTGGTCGCGCTCACCCGGGTCGCGGCCCTGGAATGGGGCGAGCACGGCATCACCGTCAACGCGCTCTGCCCCGGCTACGTGCTCACCGAGATGGGCGCGGCCACCCGCACCGAGGACGACGTCCGCGCCTGGTCCGGCCTCTCGCCCCTGGGGCGGCTGGGCACGGCGGCGGACGTCGCCGGGGCGGCGACCTTCCTGGCCTCGCCGGACGGCGCGTACCTCACCGGCCAGGCGATCAACGTCAACGGCGGCATGGTCATGCACTGACCGCCCCGCACCGCCCCCGCAGAGAGGACGCCCAGGCACATGACTGAACGTGTCCATCCGTACGTCGATCCGGACGTCACCCCGGCCGTGGCGGCACTCGCGGAGGAGCTGCGTGCGCTGCTCGGCGACGACGGCGTGAGCCTGGCGCTGCCCGCCCGCGAGCGCGCCTCCGTCGACGGCGCCCGGCTCTCCCCGGTCATCATGGAGCAGTTGCCGCTCGGCCTCGCCGACGTCGTCGCGTGGCCGGCGAGCGCCGACGAGATCGCGGCGACCGTGGCCGCAGCCGTGCGCCACGGCGTCCCGGTGACGCCGCGCGGCAAGGGCACCGGCAACTACGGGCAGGCGATCCCGATGGGCGGCGGCCTCGTGCTCGACACCACGCGGGCCCGGGCCGTCGTCGAGATCGGCCCCGGGTACGCCGTCGTCGAGGCCGGCGCGGCGATGGCCGCCATCGAGCACGCGGCCAACGACACCGGCCAGCAGGTGCTGATGTACCCGTCCACGGCCAACTCCACGATCGGGGGGTTCCTGTCCGGCGGGTCCGGCGGGACCGGGTCGATCAAGCACGGCATGCTCCACCAGGGCTTCGCGCTGGCGCTGGACGTCGTCCACGCCACCGGCGACGGCGGCCTGTGGCACGTCACGGGCGCGGACGCCGAGCCCTACATCCACAACTACGGCACCGCGGGCATCATCGCCCGGGCCACGATCGCGCTCGAGCCGCTGCAGGCGTGGCGCGGCCTGTTCGCCAGCTTCGCCACGTTCGAGCAGGCCCTGAGCGTCATCCGGCCCTTCGCGGACCTGGAGCCGACACCGCGCCTGGTCTCGGCCGACCCGGCGGCGCTGGCGGCGGCGCTCCCGGCGGACCCGGGCATCCCGGCCGGCCGGGCGAGCCTGCGCGCCATCGTCGACCTGGCCTCGCTGGACGCCGCCACGGCGCTCGTCGAGTCCGCCGGCGGGCGGGTGGAGCTCGTGCGCGAGGGCGCGCAGGCGATGCTGCGCATCAGCCGGCTGTCGTACAACCACCCCATCGAGTGGCTGCAGAAGGCGCACCCCGGCACCTACTTCCACGTCGAGGTGGCCGGCGACGCGCTCGTCGACCGGATCGCCGAGGTCGAGGCCGTGTACCCCGGCGGCATGCTGCACATCGAGGCCCAGCGCGGCCGCCCGATCGGGATGGTCGCCGGCATCTACCGCAGCGCGGCCGAGGTGTACGCCGGGTTCGAGAAGCTCACCGCGCTCGGCGTCGGCTTCCACAACCCGCACCAGTGGTTCGTCGACTACGAGCCCGAACGGACGGCGGCCCTCGCCGCCACCACGGACCCGCACGGCCTGCTCAACCCCGGCAAGCTCCGCCGTCCCGAAGGCCTGCCGACCGGTGACCAGCGATGATGGGCGGTCCGGCGGGCACGCACCGGCTCGCGGAGCTGTCCGGGCCGGCCGTCGCCGCGACGCTGACGGCGGAGTCCGTCGTCGTCCTGCCGACCGGGGCGATCGAGCACCACGGCGCGCACCTGCCGCTCGTCACGGACGCGCTGATCGCCGAGAGCGTGGCCGAGGCCGCCGTCGTCCGGGGGCGGGAGCTGGGCCTGGACCTGTGGCTGCTGCCGACCCTGACGTACACCAAGTCCGACGAGCACGCCTGGGCCCCCGGCACCCACTGGCTGTCCGCCGAGACGCTGTGGGCGACGCTCGTCGACCTGGGCCGGTCCGTCGCGACGACGCCGGCCCGGCGGCTCGTGTTCGTCAACGGGCACGGCGGCAACACGGCGCTGCTGGCCGTCGCGAACCGCGAGCTGCGCCGGCGCTTCGGGCTGGCCACGTTCAGCATGCCGGCCGGGTACGTGCGGGCCGGCACGGGTACCGGCGGCGAGCCGGACGAGCTGGGGCTCGGCATCCACGCCGGCTTCGGCGAGACGTCGCTGGTCCTGCACCTGCGGCCCGACCTCGTCGACCTCTCGCTCGGGGAGCGCAACGTGCCCGAGCAGTTCGCGGCGCTGCAGCACATCGGGTTCAACGGTTACCCGGTGAGCTTCGGCTGGGTCAGCGACGACTTCGGGCCCTCCGGCGTCATCGGCGACCCGACCGGGTCGACGACGGCGAAGGGCGCCGAGTTCTTCGCCGAGTCGGTGGACCGGGCGGTCGCGGCGCTGGGCGAGATCGCGACGTTCCGGCACCGGCCATGACCGGCGTCCCCGTGCCGCCGCCGGTGGACGGCGAGCCGTGGCGGCTCCTGCAGGCGTGGCTGCCGCCGGACGACGACCCCGACCGGCCCGCGATGACGCTCTCGACCGCCACCCCGGCCGGCGGTGTGGACGCGCGCACCGTGCTGCTCAGCGGCTTCGGCCCCGAGGGGTTCGCCTTCCACACCGACGCGCGGTCGCGCAAGGTCGCCCAGCTCGCGGCGAATCCCGCCGTCGCCCTGACGTTCCTGTGGCCCGGCTTCGTCCGCCAGCTCGTCGTGACCGGGACGGCCCATCTCGCGCCCGACGCCGCCGTCGCGGCGGCGTACCGGGCGCGCTCGCCCTACCTGCAGCAGCTGGCGTGGCAGAACACGACCGAGTTCGCCCAGCTGTCCGAGCCGGAGCGCCTGGCGCGATGGGCCGCCTTCACCACGGACGGGCCGGCCGAACCCCTCACGCCGCCGCCCACCTGGACCGGGTTCGTCGTCCGCCCCGACCGGCTCACCTTCTGGCACGGCAACCCGCTCACCGCCAGCCGGCGCGAGGAGTACACCGCCGCCGCGGGCGGCTGGGTGGTCAGCCTGCTGCCGGGGTGACTCCGGCGGCACGGTCGGCGGCACGGTCGGCGGCACTGTCGGCGGCACGGTCGACGAGCCCGGCGGACAGCTCCGCCAGGGCCTGCGCGAACCACAGCTCCCGGCGCTCACCCGGCCCGCCGGAGAGGTTGACGCCGACGACGCCGTCCACCGCCAGGAACGCGCGGCCCAGCTCGGTCGCCGCCCGGATCCCCGCCTCGCGCGGGTCTCGCGCGGCGAGTATGCCGTCCAGGTAGCCGACGGGCAGGACGAGCGTGGTGAAGCTCGCGAGCAGCCGGGCGCTGTCGTGGTCGAGCACGACGGGGACGCACGGGACGAACCCGGCCGTGACGCCGAGGTCCCGGCAGCGCCGGACGAACTCCTCGACCGCCGCCGCCCCGCCGGCATGGTTGACGAAGCAGATCTCGGCGCCGGCGCGCACCTTCTCGAGCAGGCGGTCCGGGCGCCGGTCGACCGGCGGCGTCGCCGGCGCCTCGGCGACCGAGACCAGGTGCCCGGCCGACCGGGCCAGATGCGCCGCCCGGGTCGAGTCCAGGTCGAAGACGGGCTGCGCGTCGGGCCGCGACCCCGTGCGGGTGTGGTCCCCGGTGACGCAGTGCACCCCGGCGACCCCGACGTGCGCGAGCGCGGCCAGTTCGCCCTCCATCGCGACCCGGTTGCGGTCCCGGCAGGTGAAGCCGGCCCAGACGGGCACCCCCGCCGCCTGGATCAGGTGCGCGCGGTAGCTCGGCGGGAACTGCACCCGCGCCGCCCCCGAGTCCCCCGCCAGGACGGCGTCCACGTGGCCGGCGAGCGCGCCGGCGCACGCCGTGAGGGACGCGGCGTCCAGGGCGCGCGCCGGGAAGTCCGCCACGACGACCGGACGGCGGGCCAGCAGCGCGCGCATCCGCGCGGCACCGGCCGAGCCGGACGACGCCGGCCCGACAGCTGCGGCGGCCCCGGCTGCGGCGGCGGCCTCGGCGTCCGGGCCGCCGTCCCAGCGGACCGTCTCGGCGGCCACGAAGACGCACGGCTCCGGGGCGACCTCGCACGCTCCCGAGAAGGTGACGCCCCCGCACGGCCCGTACGCCATCTGCTTGGGACAGCGGGGCTCCGGCACGGGCAGGGGCACGGTGGGCTCCTCGGGGCGCGGTCGAACGTCAGGCGAACTGGGGCAGCACCTGGGTGAGCCGGATGCTGTTGCCCGACGGGTCACGGAACCCGGCGTCCACACCGTACGGCCGGTCCTCGGGCTTCTCGGTGAACTCCACGCCGCGGGCGCTCAGCTCCTCGTAGGAGCGGCGGCAGTCGTCGGTCGCCAGGAAGACCGTGCCGGCGAACCCCTTGGCCATCAGGCTGCGGATCTCCTCCGCGGTGGCGTCGTCGATGATCGGCGGGCCGGGGATCGCCATCAGGACGATCGCGATGTCGGCCTGCCCGGGCGGCCCGACGGTGACCCAGCGGAAGTTGCCCATCTCGGGCATGGTCACGTCCGAGCGCACCTCGAAGCCGATCTTCTGGGTGTAGAACTCGAGCGCGGCGTCCTGGTCGTGGACCCACAGCTGCGCGGTGGCAATGGTGATCATCAGAGGTTCTCCCTGGTGGACGGTGCGGTGCGAACTCCTCGAACGCTAGTCAAAGCGGATCGACGCCGTCTTCTCCACCCGTGCTGTCCTGCCGGGGCCCGTCGCCGGAGCCGCCGGCCGGGCGGTGCGCGGGCCGCCCGTAGAAGCGCAGCACGCACGTCGGGACGAGCGCGTACGTGGACGCCGGCGGGAACGACGCCCGGTAGGCCGTCGGTGTCAGCCCGAAGGTGCGGGTGAACGCCGACGTGAACGAGCCGACGCTGGCCAGGCCCACCGCGATGCAGACGTCGGCGACCGAGCGGTCCGTGGTCCGCAGCAGGGCGGCTGCGCGCTCCAACCTCCGGGTGAGCAGGTAGGTGTGCGGCGGCTCCCCGAACGTGCGCCGGAACTGCCGGCTGAAGTGCGCCCGGGACAGGCCGGCGGCCCGCGCCAGGTCGTCGACGGTGAGCGGTTCGGCGAAGCGCGCGTCCGCCAGATCCTTGGCGCGCAGGAGATGCCGCTGCGGAGGCACGGACGCCACCGTCCCAGTATCCGCGACGCACCCTGTCGTGATCATGGATTTCGCCGTGACCATGGACTTCCGCCGGAGAGTGCCTCCGGCCGAAGCCCATGATCACGGCGAGGTGGAGCTGTTGCGGTCAGCGCTGCAGCGTCAGGACTCCCGGCCGGTACGGCAGGAGGTCGTAGCTGGTGTTCGCGCTGGGCGACTTGCCCTGGTAGAGCAGTTGCAAGTTGCACGGGTCGATCGTCTTGGTCTGGTCGGGGTTGGTGCGGACCAGGTCGCCGTGGCTGATGTCGTTGGTCCAGGAGGCGCCGCTGTTGGCCTTTCCGGCGAAGGGGTTGCTCTCGCTGGCGGCCTGCGGGGTCCACGAACCGCTGAGGCTGTTCGAGGTGAACGAGCGGAAGTAGCGCCCGTTGCTCCCGATCGCCTCGACTATCATCAGGTACTGGTTCTGGCCGGACACCTTGTAGACCTCGACCGCCTCGAACAGGTTGTTCGTGGAGTCGCTCATGACCACGGTCGACGTCGAGCCGAAGCTCCCCGGGAAGTTCCCGATGGGCATGCTGGCCCGGTAGATCTTGCCGTTGTCGCCGGCGAAGAACAGGTACATGTTCGTGCCGTCACCGATCAGGGTCTGGTCGATCGGCCCCGTGTTCGAACCCGAGATGCTCCCGGAGAACAGCGTCTGGGCCGAGGACCAGCCGTTGGCGTTCGTCGGGTCGCTGGAGGTCTTGTAGCTGAACGCCGTCGGGCCCCACTGGTAGGCGAGCACCCAGATGTTCTTGGGGGCGAAGTAGAACAGCGTGGGGGCGACGGTGGCGCCCGACATCTGGTTCTGGCCGGCCGACGCCATGTCGGACCAGTTGGTGAACGGGGTGAAGTTCATCGAGCCGTACGTCGTCCCGTTGTCGTGGTACGTGCCGTACACGAGGTGCTTGCCGTTGTAGACGACGCTGGTGAAGTCCTTGAGCGAGGCCCACCCGGACTTCGGGGTGGCCAGTGCGCCCGTCGAGGACCAGCGGTACGTCGACGGGAGCGTGCAGCTCTGCGACGGGGACGACGACGCCGGGGACGACGAGGCCGGCGACGAGGAGGCCGGGGACGACGAGGACGGCGCCGGGCTGGTCGAGCCGGTCGAACCCGGGGCCGAGCAGGAGACCGTCGGCCAGGTCCAGTTGCCGTTGTGCTGAATGGTGACGCCGAAGGCGTTGCCGCTGCCGTTCGGCTTGCCGACCATCTGCTGGGCCGTCGGCCAGGTGGCACTGACGTTCCACGTCGAGATGATCTTGGCGGGTGACGGCACGTTCATCGTGACGGTCCAGTTGCTGGAGCCGGTGACGGTGACGTTGAGGTTGTAGCGGTCGCTCCACTGCTGTCCGGCGGACAGGGTGGCGGTGCAGGTGCCGGTGGACGGCGGGG
>Ga0302321_100000194_pt1 | contig 53576 bp, 48 predicted proteins | sample Fen_T0_1_FD_202505 | JGI IMG/M metagenome (GOLD analysis project Ga0302321, IMG submission 202505) | Peat permafrost microbial communities from Stordalen Mire near Abisko, Sweden - Fen_T0_1 | ecosystem: Environmental > Terrestrial > Soil > Wetlands > Permafrost | place: Sweden: Abisko... | reverse complement strand
GTTTCGCCTCAATTTACCGCTCGATGCCAAGCTGCGCGAGCTGAACCCGGTTCAGTTGGACGTGCTCCAAGCCGTGCTCAATTCGCCATCGCTCGACCTCGTGTTCGACTCGGTGCCGAGCACCGATCTGGAAGCGGGCCAAGCGATTTTGTTTTTGGTGCAACGCGGCTACTTGGTGCCCGCGGACTGACGCGGCTACTTGGTGCCCGCGGACTGACGCGGCTACTTGGTGCCCGCGGACGCGGCGAGTGGCTGCCCGCGGACCAACGCGGCGAGGGCTGCCCGCGGACTTACCGGGGTGGGCTGCGCTGCGGCAAGCCGCTCGCCGACAATTGGCGCAAGTCGCGCTTCAGATCGCCGTCCAATTCTAGCAGGGCGGCTTCTTGCAGGAGTCGCTCCAGCGACGGCCACTGCGGATGCTGAACGCGCAAGCTATTGACCGCATCGAACGCGGCACGCCGTACGGGTAGTGGTCCGTACTCGAGATAAGCTCCCAGATTGCGCACTGCATCGCGCTCCAAGCCAATGGTCACTGGCATCAGCTGCGAGATAGGACCATCGCCTAGCTCGATGGCGCGTTGCTCCGCGTTGCCCGAGCGTTGTCCTTTGCGCACGTGCGAGACTGCAGCCGCCGGGGCTCCCTGCAGAGCCGCAACGGAGGCTGACGTGGCCGGCGCGACTCCCGCGTCTGCCTGCACGTGCTTCTGCCCGAGCTCGGCAAGCGAAAGGTAACGCACGCGCTCTGACAGCCGCGCGAACGCTAGGGCGCCTGGCGCGAGCCGCGTGATCGCCAGCTCAGGTGTCGCCGCAGGCTCGGAAATCGCCGCGAGTGCGCTGGCTGCCGCCTGGCACAGCTCCAAATCAGCCTTGTCTTTCAAGGCTGTCGCACAAGTTGCGAGGCCGGGCCCGGTTTGCCAGCGCGCCTGCGCGCGCGCGAGCTCCTCCTGGAAGTGTCGCTCGCGGGCGCGGCGCGTGAAATCGTTCCCGGCAGTCGAGGCCGATGCACTGGGAGCGGGCACGCGGTCCTCGTGCCGGCAGCTCGAGAACGAAAGCAGGATCAGTAAAGACGGACAGAGCTGAGCGCTCGGTCTCATCGGCTCAGTACACGCCGCGCCAATTGGGACCGTAGAACCCGAACTGATCGGCCGTCATGTGCATGTAGTCGATCACGCTCTTGTAGTTCGTGACACGCAGGGCGTACGCCGTGTCGACTTGGATGGGCTGACCGACGCAATAGTTGACTCCGGGAGGGCACGCGCTGTTGTCGGTGTAGCGAAGGACCGCAAGTTCTCCAGTCGGATTTACGACTGTCGTGTCGATGCTGTAAGCCCTCGCAGTCAACACGTTCATCCACTCCAAGACGCGCGCTGCGATGCCCCGCTGCACGGTCTTGCCGTCGATCACCTCGGTGCCATAGCCGTGCGCCAAGTACAGCTGCCCGCTCTGCGGATCGCGCCAAGCGACCGAGCCACTGTCGGGGAACCCAGGCGAAGCATCCACACCGATCAGCCAGATCCGCATCATGTCCACCCAGTTGAGCTTCCAACTCTCGGGCAGGTTGAGCATCGAGAAAAAGGTGATGAATTTGTGGATTTCGAAGCCCACTTCCGGGTCCACGGCCAGCGACTCGGCGGGCGCGCCGTTGGCAATCTCGGTGCCGCTCGGGAACTGCTGACACGACAAGCGCCCTTGAGTGGGCCAGCACGTCTGTATTTCGTCTTTGGGCCACCAGGCTCGGAAGCCCATTGGCTGCTTCAACGCGCCCTGAGCGTCCACGTTGGGCGAGCCTTTGGTGCTAGCCACGCGCCAGCCCTTGATGTCCTCATCCTCGGTCAGGCTGTTGGCGAGTAGGCGACGCACGCCCTCTGGAAACAGCGTGGCAAAGCTGGTGTTGCGATAGCGGCCGTCTTGAAAATCGTCGCGCGATTGGCTGATGAAGCGATCCGCGGAATCCGTGAGCATGTAGATGGCGAGGGTCTTGTCGTAGTACGAGCCGACGTTCAACTGATAGTCGACGGCGTAGTAACCCTTGCTCTGGTCGAGCGAGTTGTTGAGCAACCTGCCGCCCCAGCTGACGTTGCTGCCGATGCCGGTCGAACCGTCCGGGATCAAGAGATTCACCCCTGAGTCGGTGCTCACGCCTGGATTTTGATCCGTGGACCGCAAGACCGCGGTCTTGAATGGGCTCCATGCCGTGTCGCTGAAGTGCGCTCCCGAGGTCGGACGCGTCAGGATACGAGCGAAGTGATCGAACACCAGCGATGCGGCCAGCGCATTGGGCTGGAATGGACCTCCTTCGGCGGTCAGCGAGTCGAACAGACCCGTGGCTTGGAAGAGCTCGTTGTAAAGCGCGAAACCCTTGGTCACTTCCTTCAACTTGTCGTTGTAACGGTTGTATCCGCGCATGAACGCGTTGCGCAGACTGAAGGTTGTGCGGTTGCGTCGATAGTCGTCGAACAAATAACGATCTTCGTACTCACTGATCAGGTAGTGAGCGACCTCGTAGGCGTCCGCGCCGTTGTCGTGGCGCAGCACCGGCAGGTTGCCGATGTCTGCATAGTTGTCGGTGCCGAACATGTATGGCCGCCGCACGCGCCCCAGCGCGTCGAAGTTGCGCTGGACGTTGTCGCCGATCCCCGGCTCCTGCACGAAGCCGCCGCCGTCCGGTGAAAGCTCGCGGAACGGGACGTAGTCGGTAGGGATGCCCTTGCACACCGTGCCCGCCACGATCTGCCCGTCGAACTCCGGGCTGTACACGCCATCGGTGCCCTCATTCCAATTGGCGGGTGGGTTGGTGTCGGCGGGCTGGCAGTCCCGAATCAGATTCAGTTGCTTGTGCAACTGCGAGTAATGGAAATATTGACCGTTGAAGTACAGCGGCCCCGCGATGCCGCCAAAGCCGTCCAGCAGCGAGTGCAGCGCCGTGCCCTTCGCAGTGCACGAGGGATCCGTCTTAGGGTTACCGAAGGCATCCGTTCCGGGCGGTCCGCAACTCACGCTCCCAGGCTCGTCCCAAACGTCGGCTACGTCCGCATACTCGAGGCGCATCGCGGCTCGGTCGTAGGCGCCGATGCCGAGCGTGTCTTGCGTCAAATCACCGGGGTAATCCATGACCGAGGTCTGCTGCCAACGCCAGATCAGGCCGTCGCGCTCAGCTTGGGTGATGGGGTCGTACCAACGCGGCCCGGTGCAGGTGGAGCCGTCGGTCGTGGCGGCAGTGCAGGTCTTGGTCTGCGTGCCATTTTGCGTGCGCAGCTGCCAGTACTGGGGGCGGAAATTGAGCGCGTCGAACGACGAGGTAAACTGATGGCGTAGCCCCATGGAATGGCCTAGCTCGTGCTCGAGCACACCGACAGTCAGCCGTCGGCGAATGAAATCGCGCCATTTGCCGTTGCGCTCAGCGACGGCGGCTGCAGAGGCCTGCACGCCGGGTGTGACCGGGTCCTCGTCGCTGAGCGGGAACTTCTTGGCCATGATCGCGGCCCAGTCGGCCATGCTGCTCGGCTCGGGTGCTTCTTCCGAGCAGCGCCCGAGGGCGGCCAAGCGCACTTGTCGCTGTTGCTCGAAGTCGGCCAAGAATTGCGCGAAATTGCCGCGCAACGGCGAGGCCATGTTGGTCTGGTCGTCGCTCGGCTGCTTTCGCGGATCCAAGCCTGCCAGGTGCTTGTACTGCGCGGTCAGCAATTGCGATTCGACCTGCGAGCCACGGGCGGCGGTCATTCGGCCATCGACACCCGCGTTGCCGCTGCCCAACACGGAATTGCCGAACTTCAGTCGAGTCGCAGATTCCGCCCAATCAGCCAGCTTGCGCGCGCCAACGCTGGGCGACGGCGCGTCCAGCTTCGTGCCGTCGTTGAGCCGGGTGTCGAGGGCAGCCAGCCGCGCCTTCACCTCTGCCGTGCTCAGCAGGGGCGGATTCGAGGCAGCGGCTTGCACTGCGCGTAGGTCTGCGCTGATCGGGCCCTTCTGATAGTTGCCGCTGCTGATCTCGGTGTTCGACAGCTCGCCCAAGTACCAACGCATGGTGTCGACCGCGCCCTGCGCGGCGATGTCGGTGACCGAGTTCCAGAGGTTGACGCTCGCGGCCACGACCTCACCCGTAATCGGATCGACCGCGTCGACCATGATGCCCCAGGGCGATGCCGTCTGCGGCTTCTGGATCAGGTTGATCATGTGGTAGCGGAGGTCACCCACGCGGGCGAGCAGTCCGGGACTACCGCAGGCGTCGTCGTCACCGGCGATCACGGGGTTGTGGCAGAGCGTGAACACTTTGGGCAGCCTCGCGATCGCGGCTTCCAAACTCGGATCGTAGTCGGTCTTGCACTTGGCGATCACGTCTGGCCTGACGCCGCCGCCAATCCGAATGCATTCGGTGTAGCTCGCCGATTGTGCAGCCTGGCGCAGAGCGCCATCCCATTGGCTGAGCGCCTCCGCAGAGACGGCAAACAAGCTCGGGTCGCTTTCGGGTCCGTAGTAAAACGGCGAGGTTTTGATGCTTCGCTCAGCGTACGGCAAGGTACACTTGTGGCTGAATTGATCGCAGCGTGAGCCCGCGCCCGCAGTCTCGCACTCGTCGTCGGTGCCATCCGGCCCGGGATTGCCCGCGCTGTCCAGCTGATCGCGTGAGGGCAGCTCGCCGATGGGTGTGGTCTTGTCCGTGTAACACGCGATTGGCTCGCCGAGGGCGTCACTCGCGTGGCTGCGCTGCCAAATGTTGTGGCGCGACACGAAGCGATACCACTTGTCGTCCACGACGCCATAATTTCGATCGTAGCCTAGGCGATCGGGGTTCACGGTGCCGGTGGTGAACATGCCGAACATGTCCATGCGCGCGCCGTCCCAATGCACCGGCTCGTAGTCGTGGTCGTCCACGCGCCGGAAGGACAAGCGCACCTTGACCTCGCTCGGGTTGCAGTTGCCCGTGGGGCCACTTCCGCCGAAAAAATCGGGGGAGAGGAAGCAAGCAGGCAGGTAGCCGAACGGCGTGAATACCTTTTGCGGCGTGACGAACAGCTTGTTCGTGATGTCGAAGTAGCCGCTCTTCGCGTCGAACAGAGGCGCATCCGGATCGGTCGGATTGGTGGCGGAATAGGCGACCGGTTCGTATCGGAACGCACCGTCGAAGGCGGTCATTGCCGCCAGCGTGTCCAGCTGATAGGCGCTGGTGATCAGGTTTTGCGACCAATCCACGCGCATGAACTCGCGCGAGTACCAAGGGCTGTCCGTCGAGTTCTCCTCGACGACGTTCAGCTCTTCACCGGTGCTCGGGTTGTAGCTCCGCTTGACGTCGAAGTGACTCTCGATCTTGAACGCGGCCACGATCTGACCACTGTTCTGATCTGGTGAGTTCGGCGTGCCGTTGCCGGTCGAGTCGACGATTCGCTCGTAGGTCAAACGGGCGACCAGCAGCTCCTCGGTGATCTCGAAGCTGATGCGGGCGATGGTCTGCGCGCCGCTGGCCGTGAACAGCTCGTCTTGCGAGGCGCCGTAGTCGACGTCCACGATCGTCGGCCGGTAGTAGAACTCCGGGTTGTCCTTCGGGCTGTCCAAGTCTTCGCCCACGAAGAACGATTTCTTCAGCGCATTGGCCTGGACGCGGTTGATCGGCGCTCGCTCGCTGGCGCAACTGCTGGCGCCCAGCACGAGCAGAGAACAGAACAGAAGCCGACGGATAAAGCTCGCAGACATCGACACTCCTCGTACCGAAGACAAAGGCGACCCCACGATACACCTCTGCTGGCGAGAGCGCGCCTTACGATTTGGGGAGCGTGCGAAACTCGACTGCGCGCGCGTGCGCCTCCAGCCCCTCTGCCCGCGCAAATGCAGTAATTTTCGGGCCCTGCGCGATCAACGCGGTCGGCTCGTAGTCGATGATGGAGGTGCGCGAAACGAAGTCGTAGACGCCGAGCGGCGCGCCGTAGCGCGCGGCACCGCCCGTGGGCAGCACGTGCGACGGCCCTGCAAGGTAGTCACCTGCGGCCTCGGGCGTCATCGAACCCACGAAAATCGCCCCCGCGCGCAAGATCCGGTCCGCCAGGGCGCGCGGCTCGACGGTGTGCACGGCCACGTGCTCGGCCGCCAGCTGATTGGCCACGGCAACCAAGCCGCTGCGCTCCGTCACGACCAAGGCGTAGCCGTTGCTGCTGACGGAAACGTCGGCGATGGCTTTGCGCGGAAGATCCGACAGCTGCCGAGTCAGCTCGGCTTGAACGCGGGCCACGAGCGAGGCGTCACTCGTCACGAGCAGGGGATAGGCGGCTTCGTCGTGCTCGGCTTGCGACAACAGATCCGCGGCGACCAGCACCGGGTCGGCACTGCTATCGGCGACGACCAGGATTTCACTGGGCCCGGCGATGCTGTCGATGTCGACCTCACCGAAGACCAAGCGCTTGGCCGCGGCGACATAGATGTTACCGGGCCCGACGATCTTGTCGACGCGCGGTACGGATTCGGTGCCATAGGCCAGGGCAGCGATGGCTTGCGCTCCGCCGGCGTCCAGTAGGGCGTGCACGCCCGCCAAATGGCAGGCAGCGCGCACCTCCGGGCTGGTATCGGGGCTGGCCACGATGATCTCGGTCACGCCCGCGACTTGGGCGGGCACCGCGCACATCAGCACGCTCGACGGATAGCGAGCCTTGCCGCCTGGCGCGTACACTCCCACGCGCGCAAGCGGCGTGACGCGGCTACCCAGCGTCACTCCCTGCTCGGTGTATTCGAAACCGCCCAGGCTTTCGGCTTGGCGCTGATGATAGCGACGGATGCGCGCTGCGCCTTCGATCAGCGCTTCGGCGACCGGTTTCGGCAGGCCGCGCAATGCTGCCTCGCCGCCGTAGTCACGCTCGAGCCAGGCTTTTGGCAAGCGCTTTTCGAAGCGCTCGACGTAGCGCTTGAGTCCCGCGTCGCCTTCGCTGCGTACCGCGCTCAGGATTTCCCGCACCGCGGGCTCTACGCGGTCCAAATCACTCTCGCCCCGGCGGCTCAGGCGGGAGAGGAGTGCCTCGAACTCTGGCGTGCCCTGTGTTACCGAGCGCAGCGCGGCAATCTCGGTCATGTCCAGTGCCCAGCTTTGAGCGCGGCGGGATCGTACTCGCGGATTTTAGGGCCCAGGGCCTCGCGGAAAACCTGCTCGTCGTCGATGTCGATGTCGTCTTCGGGGAAGCCTTTGGCGACGTCCATGCCCACCGCCAGAATGCGCAGGAACATGGCAAAGCTGGAGGCGCACAGCCTGGGCTTCCATTGCTCGGTGCCGCTCATCGCCGTGTAGACCGGGCAGTCACCTTCAGGGTCGGGGCTCGATACGTCCAAGAAATAGGGATCGCCCAGCAATGAGCTGTGCGCAATGATGATCCAGCCCGAGCGCCAGCCGTTCGGAGCAGCAGCCGAGCGCAGAGTGCCGGACTCGGCCAAGGCGAAGCCGTGCTGCTCTTCGACCAGGCGCTCGGCCGGGATCAGCTTGATCCGCTCGACAGGCGTGCGCGTCTCCACGTCCTCCGGGTTGGCGGCCAGCAAGAACTCGCGGAAGCGCCGGGGCAGCTTCAATTGTGTCTTGAGCCGGTCCACGGCTGCCGCATCGGCTTTGCCGAACTTGGCTCGCACGTGTCGTTGCGCGAATACTTCACGCAACGCCGAAATCGATTCAGCCAGATCGCTATCCAACCTCGCGAACCTTCCGCTTGGCCGAACGTGACTTCACGCCGACGAGCGCGGACGGAACTCACGTTGCCGCCCGGAAAGAGCCAAAGAAGAGGCTTTTTTTACTAGCACCTGGCTCGAAGGCAAGCGGGAAACGTTCGCCGTCCGATCGAAAGGTCAAAAGGTGTAGCGCAGGGCGAGCCCGGAAACCCAGGCCAAGGGGGGTAGGTTGCTGAATTCTCTCTTGAACGTGACGGTGTAGTCGCGGACGCCCCCATGCACGGCCAGCGCCCAATGAGGGCTGACTTGGTACCACTCGGCGCCCAGTTCGGCGGCCAAGTACAGGTTTAGCTTGTCTGCCTCCGCGTAGCCGTAGGTGGACAGCACGTCGTCCGTCACTTCAGCGCCGCCGAGGCTGGCCTGAAGGTAGAGGCCCACGCGCTCGCCGGCTTTCACCGTGCCGCGCAGGCCAGCACCGAAGCCCCACAACGCGTACGTGCGCTGGGGTGGGGGCGGGGGCGCGTAGGAAGTGTTCGACAGCACCAGATCCCCCTCGACGAACACCATCAAGAAACGCAGGGGTTCGTAACCAACCTGTAAGTGAAACCAGGGTGCGACCGGCGAGGTGTGCTTCATTTCGCCGATTTGGCCAAAGGCGCCGATGCCGCTTTCGACGACGAATCCGCGGTGCCGCGGCGCCGGCATGGGGGTGAGTGCTTCTTCGCCTGCGCCTTGGTCGGCGCCGAGCACGGGGGCGTCGCCCTTCGAGTCGAGCCAGGACACGACTTCATCGGTGCTGATCGCGCGCTCTTTCGGCCCTTCGCCCGCGTGTGCCGCGTGAGCTACGAGCAGCGTGAGCAGTGAGCCCAGCAGCGCGCCCAACTGCCCGCTGCGCGGCGCTGTCAGTGCCGAGGGCACCCGCTCCTGGCAACGTCGACCGGAAGTCGGGCGGAGCGCGGGCATCCGCTTCAGGCTACTCCATGAAGTCGGCGCGCGTCGACAGGGTCAAGAGCGGAAGACCTGCCGCGCGAATCGTGTCCCCGCCGCCTTCTAGGCGATCGACGAGTGCGATAATTCCCACCACCACCGCACCTGCGGCTTTCAACGTTTCGACGGCCTTCAGGCTGGATCCGCCGGTGGTCACGACGTCTTCCAAGAGCGCAATGCGTGTGCCGGCCCGGAGCGATTTATCGCCCTCGACGAGTTTCGCCGTGCCGTGATCCTTGCGCGCCTTACGCACGTAAAATCCGGTCAAAGGGCGGCCCTTCTGAAAACTGATCAAGGACACTGCGCTTGCCAGCGGACAACCGCCCAGCTCGACACCACCGACTGCGTCGCATGTAGGTAAATCGTCCAAGGCCTGGAACATCAGCTCACCGACCAAGACGTGCCCTTCGGCGGTGAGGATGGTCTGCTTGCAGTCGATGAAGAAGTCGCTCTCGCGACCGGAAGCGAGCGTCACTCGGCGACGTTCGAAGCTCAGTTCTCGAAGCAGATCGATCAGGCGCGCACGTTTCGTCGGGTCGAGCATGGCGCCGAACGTAGCACCGCTTGCTCGCCCGACGGCCGGTCAATATCTGGACCGTCCTCGAGATTCGTCAGATCTTTTCGCGCGGCGAACCGCGCGGCGCGACTAGATCGCGAAATGGCGCGGCATGACTCACGGATTGGGCCTGTTGGCGCGGCCTTGCCGGCCTGGCGGTTCGTACGTGCTCGCGCTTGGGGGACGAACGTCGTCTTCTTGCCACCGAAAATTGTACTTCGTGCACGAAGTACAGTTTCTGCGATCAGCGAGCGGCCACTCGGCGCAACCAGCATCACCGGAAAGCCGCTACGAGGGGCGCCTCCAGGGGCGCTGTGGTACCCGCCGGCCTTCCCAGCCAGGGACGTGACCAACCTCGAGCGACCTCCAACTAGTGAAGGCCCAGAGATCACGGGCCTGTGCCGCAACCCTGATCGCGGTACTGGGCTTGCTCAAACAGCCAACTTTGTTGGGGGAAGAGGCTCAGTCGTGGCTCTTCTTCTTTTTCGCCTTCGTGCCCTTGCTGATCACGGGCACGACCGGCGGAGGTGGACGACGCGGTTCAGGCTTGATCGGGCGCACCGGCGTGAATTCGGCCGGAGCTGAAGCAGGGGCTGCCCGCGGGGGATCTGGCTTGCGGACTTCCGGCTTCGGCGGCGCTACTTTTGGCGACGGCGGTGGCGGCGCCTTGGCTTCGATTCTGGCCGGCGCTGGCAGCGGCAACGGTGCCTTGGCTTCGACCCTGGCCGGAGCTGGTAGCGGCAACGGTGCCTTGGCTTCGACCCTGGCCGGAGCTGGTAGCGGCAACGGTGCCTTGGCTTCGACTCTGGTCGGCGTTGGAGGCGCTGCGGGCGTGAGGCGAGCGGGCGCACTCAGCGGACGCGCAGCGGGCGCTGGCACGCGAGCTGGGGTGGGCGCAGGTTCTCCGTCGGTTTGCACGTGGCCGCGCGCCAAAGCTCCTGGCGCGATGCCCACGCGCGGCCCAGAAATATCGCCGACGACGCGGGCGCCCGGTTCGAGCAGCACGGCCTGCGTGCCGCGCAAATCTCCCTGCACTTGACCTGAGATCGTCACCTCCGCACCCGTCACGTTGCCGCGCACCCGACCCGCGGGGCCGATCATGACGTTGCCCGTGACGCTGACGTCGCCCTCGACGCGACCCAAAATTTCGAGCGAGCCCTGTCCGCGGATGTGCCCGCTGACCACGGTTCCCGCGCCGATCACCGACGTTTCGGCCATGCGCCTCAAACCTCCATATCGACGTTGCCCTTGAACGAGGCACCGTCTGCGATCGTGAAGCGCGCGGCTTTGATGTCACCGACGAGCTTGCCGCCTGCTTGGATGTCGACGCGCTCGGACGCCGTCACGTCACCGGTGACCTGGCCGGCCACGCTCAAACTTGCGCCCGTGATGTCTGCGCCGACGACCGCCGTGCCGCCGACGGTCACCGCGTCGGTCGTCGTGAGCCGACCGCGCAAGTTGCCGTGGATCACAATCTCTTCGTCGCCCGAGATGTCACCCTCGATGGTGAGCCCTTCTCCAATCACCGTGCCTGCCATCCGTATCGCCTCTTCCAGTTGCTGAGAAATGATTCAGCGGCGCTTCAGAGCCGTGCCGAAATCGAGCTCGAATTCCGTTTCGAGCCGTACCGATACGCGCGCGCCGGCCTCGATCGAGATTTCCGCGCCGCGCAGCTCACCCTGTACTCGTGCCGAGCTGCGCACGGCGATCGCGCCGTTGGCGCGAGCATCGCCCAACAAGCTGCCGGCGATCTCCAGGCTCTCGCCGTTCAGGTTGCCTTCGACGCTTGCGCCTTCGGCGACCTCGGTGTCGCCGTTCACGTTGACGTCCCCCATCACTGTGCCCTCGATACGCAGCGCGCCGTTACCGCTGATCCGACCGGTAATGCGCGTGCCTGTGCCGACAACGCTGAGCTCGTGAGGGTGCCGGGGCATCGGAGTGGGGCGTAACGCTAATACGCCCCGCCCGGATTTGAAACCACGCTCGCGGTTTTTGTTGGGTTTGTTCTCAGCGCGGCCGGCTTGCGGCGAGGATCTCGGCCGCTCGCGGCACGGAGCGGTACAGCGCTCGGGCATACAAGCGGCGCTTCTCCGCGTGCGGGAGATCACCGGGCCGGCCCTGGGTGGCAGCGGACAGAAGCACGGCGGCAGCCACGCTCACGTTCAAGCTCTCCACGAAGCCGCGCATCGGGATGCGTACGGCGCGCTTGGCGTGGCGCAAGAGCGCCTCGCAGATCCCGTCGTGCTCGTTGCCGAGCAGCAAGGCCAGCCTTGGGATGTGCGCCAAGTCCGGCGGCGTGAGCTCGCCTTCGGGATGGGTTGCTACCAGTTCGAAGCCGCGTTCCAGCAGGTGCCGGGCGGCGCCCTCGGGAGTCTTGTGGTCGTGCACCTCCAGCCAACGCTCGGTGCCCTTGGTGATGCGGCGCGCGATCATGAATGATTCGACCCGCGCCACCACATGTACGGTCGGCACCCCGAAGGCATCACAGCTGCGCATCACCGCGGAGCCGTTGTGAGGATCGTGTGGCGCGTCCAGCAGGACCGTCACGCTCTCCAAGCGTTGTTCGATGACCGACTGGATCCGTGCCTGGCGTTCGTCGCTGGCGAGCGGTCCGAGCGTCTCAATCACATTATCGGCCGTCCATGCCGTGTTCCATGGCTCTCCCGGCAAACTCTCGGCGAATTCGGTGCCGACTTCTTCACTCGCGCGTCTCATAAGGGTCGGATATTGCACCGTTTGGGGCGGGGGGCCCGCACACAAGTGCGAGCGCAGGTTTGCGCTCCGGGACAGAACTGCCGGACGCGGGCCGGGTAGCGTCCGGAGCGCGGGGGGTTCCCTGACCCTTGAACAAGCATTATCTTCTCCCGGTCACTCAATCACAGCCACAGCGCAGGAGAGCGGTCCCAATGGCATCCGATAAGGTTCATGTTTTCAACGACCTCAACTTCGAGCAGGAAGTCCTGAAATCGACAGTTCCGGTCCTGGTGGATTTCACAGCAACCTGGTGCGGCCCCTGCAAGCAACTCGCGCCGATCATCGATCAGCTCGCTGGCGACCTGGATGGCACCGTAAAAGTCGGCAAGCTCGACATCGACGACTCTCCGATCACTGCAGGCAAGCTGGGCGTCCGGGGCGTGCCAACGGTGATGGTGTTCAAGAATGGTGAGCGCTCTGCCCAGCATGTCGGCCTCACCACCAAGGCAAAGCTCGCTGACTTGGTGAAAGCCTGAGCGAAGCTGCCCCGAGCCCGAGCCACGCGCCCGTAGCGGAGCGTCGCTCGGGCTCGAACGCGTCCAAGCGCTTCCGAAAGCGGCTGTATTGGCTGCCGGTGGGCGTGATAGCGGCTGCCAACCTGGTGTTTGCACTCGCGTTGTCTCGCTATCTGCCGGCGCTCGGCGCGCTCGGGGCGAGTGTAGCGCTGTACTACCTCACTCTGCGTCGGTTCATGGCGCAGATGCGCGACGAACCTCGTCCGCGCTGGATCACGCGCTGGTTCGACGAGCCACTGTTCGTGCATTTCGGCGCCAGCACTTTGGCGCTGCTGTTCAGCCCGGTCTGCGCGCTGCTGGCTTTCGCTCTGGGTGCGTGGCGTGGCTCCGTGCTCCACGCGGGCTTCGAGTATTGGCGGCTGAGCCAAGGTTATGTGTACGCGTCGGGCTTGCTCGTGTCGGTATGGGCCATCTGGATCGAACGGCGCTTCGTGCGCATTCGCCACATGGACGTGGCAATCGCCGGTTTGCCGCCCGAGTTCGAGGGGTATCGGATCGCCCAGCTGAGCGATTTACACGTGGGCAGCTTCGACCCCAAGTCCCGCGCGCTCGAATGGGTGGCGATGAGCAACGCGCTCGAACCGGATTTGGTCGCGGTTACTGGCGATCTGGTCACCAGCGGGCGCGGCTTCTATCGTGATGTTGCCGAAGCGCTCGGAGCGCTGCGCGCGAAGGATGGCGTGTTCGTGTCCATGGGCAACCACGATCAATCGAACAACGACGAACTCACGCGGCTCGTCGTCGAACACGGACCCGCGGTGCTGCGCAACTCGTCGCGAGTCATTCGTCGCGGGTCCGCAATCTTGAACGTAGCGGGCATCGACGGTCGCATTGCGACGGCGCCAGAAGTCACTACGACCGTCCAGGAATGCGTGCCGGGGACGCCGGTGGTGTTGCTGGCGCACTACCCGTGGACCTTCGGCGCCGCGGCCGCCGCCGGCGCGGACTTGATCCTCACTGGCCATACCCACGGCGGGCAGCTCGGCGTTCCGTTCTTCAGTCAACGGTTCAACCTCGCCCGCCTCACCGGCCAACGTTCGCGAGGTTTGGTCTACTCGGGAAAAACGGCCATGTACGTCAACGCCGGCCTGGGCACGACGGGTCCACCGATGCGCCTTGCCGTACCACCGGAGATTGCGCTGATTACGTTGCGTCGGGCTGAAGTACGTAGCGAATTGGACGCGTAGGGTCGGGAGGGGAGAGGGGCCAAAATGGAACGTGCGCGCTTGCCGGCGGGGGGCGATGGTTGTGGGCAACGGGGTCGCGCGAATGTTGTTCGCTGCGGCCGCGCCTGCCCTCGTGGGGATGGGGTGATTGGGATGGGGTGATTGGGATGGGGTGATTGGGATCGGATGATCGCGATCGGATGATTGGGATCGGATGATTGGGATCGGATGATTGGGATCGGATGATCGCGATCGGATGATTGGGATCGGATGATCGCGATCGGATGATCGCGATCGGATGATTGGGATCGGATGATCGGGATCGGATGATTGGGATCGGATGATCGGATCGGATGATCGGGATCGGATGATCGGGATCGGATGATTGGGATGGGGTGATTGGGATCGGATGATTGGGCTCGGATGATCGGGATCGGGATCGGGATCGATGATTGGGATCGGATGATTGGGATCGGATGATCGGGATCGGGATCGGACGCTCGGGGTTCGGTTCGTGGCGGGAGGCGGGGTTTGAGTCATGCGGGAGGGCGCACGCTGCGTGCCAGCGCCGACGTGGCCGTCTTTTTACGGCGGGGCGCTGTCACGCATCCTGCGCCTTGGGTTTGCATGACTCAAACCCCGCCTCCCGCCACTCAGTTGCCTCACCGCTCCCGCTCCCGCTCCCGCTCCCGCTCCCGCTCCCGCTCCCGCACGCGACGCCGAAGGCTGGGACGGCGCGCGACGTTCTCGCGTGACCATCACTAAAATCCCTTGCCCCGCGCTGGCGCTCGTCGCGGATCGCCGGTACCGTTCTCGCTCTGTGCCGGGGTTTCTGTGCCGGGTCTCTGCGGCTCACATGCAAGATCGGAGTTCCGAGATGTGGATCAGAATGGGATCGTTTGCGGTCAAGCCGGGCGAGGTCGAGCGCTTGAAGCGCACGTATAACGGGGTCGCCGTGCCCAAAGTGCGGGCCTGCCCAGGCAATCTGGGTTGCCTGTTGCTCGAGCCGACGATCGCAGGCGAAGCCTTCAGCGTGATCACGATCTGGGAGAGCCGCGCTGACGCCGAGGCATACGAAGCGAGCGGTTCGGCTGCGGAAGTCGTCTCGCTGGTGCGAGACTGTTTTGCCGGGCCGCCCACTTTAGCGAGCTATCTGTGCGAGAGCAGCGCGGGCATGCCGAGCTGAGTTCGACGGCGAAACCTAGCTGCAAGCCCGCATGCGCACGTAAGCCAATCGTTCCATGAGGGGTGCCTTTCGGGAGCGCGCTATGATAAAGTGGTGGATCCATGTCTAAGGGCGAGGTTGCCGTCGAGTCGAAGTCGCTTCCGGACGGCACGGTGGTCGTCGAGAACGGGCGCGGCTCTGCTCGCTTGAGCCGCGTGGCTCCTGGTGTGCTGCTCTATGTTTGCGAGGGGGCGTTGTCCGCCGGCTTCTACGCCCCGATGGTTGAGCTCGCGCAACTCGAGGTCAAGGGCGCGGGGAAGCTGCTGATGGCCGTCGACGGTTGGGAGCTTCGCTCCGTCGACACGGAGTTTCGCGAAGCCTGGACGGTGTGGTTCAAGGCCAACCGTCAGCACTTTCAAATGCGGCTGCTCGTGCGCAGCAAGCTGATGGACATGGCCGCGAGTCTGGCCAACTTGTTTACCGGAGTCACGGTGATCAAGACCTATTCGAGCGTTGGGGCGTGGGAGCGCGCGTGCGCGTTGGAGCTGCCAGGGTTCCGCAGAATCCCCAAAGCCAGCGCCTGACCATCGAAGAATCCGACTTTGGGAGCACCCTGGAGCGCACGCGGATCGATCGACCGACGCTCAATTACCGAGTCGATCCGGGCGTGTACCAAGACGCCAATGTGTGGATCGATGCCTCCAATGGTGGGGACTCTGCCGACTTCACGGCGGCGATTGCCCGCTATGAGAAGAGCAACGTGTTCGTCGACTACCTGCTGATTCACGGCGGATGAGTCTTGGTGCAGGGCTAGCCCCCGCGCGGCACGAGCGTGCCCGGCGCGCGGTAGACGTCCGCGGGCACTTCCAAGTCGGGTTCGAAGTGGCACTTCATGGTTCGGTACTGCACCGCATTCGAGTCCGGGATCGAGCGAAACAGCCAGCTATGTTCCAAGTCTTCGAGCAGTAGCAGAGCACGTTCCCGCCGCACTGCCGCGCTGCCTTCGGCTACCTCGTCTGCATCGAAGGCGGTGGCACAGGCGTTCTCCGGAGTACCGTAAAGCACGGCTCCTGCGCTCAGAAAGAGCCGAGGCGGATCCGAAGTGTCGGTGACCAAGATCGGGTGCCTAGTGCCGGGCAAATAGGCCGCGTCGATACGCGGCGTGGTCGCGGAAGCACTTCCGCTACAACGACTCGGGCGATCGGACAAGCTGGCTTGGGTGGGCACCGGAACCTTCGGGCCCATCACGCTCCCGCTGGCGCGAAAGGCCTGATACGCAGCGCTGGCGCGTGGCCCTTCGCCGGTTTGCGCCTGCACGTACAGACCCGAGGCGTTGGCCAGGTACGCCACGTTGCTGACCAGGTTTTGTCCGAACGCGCTGGGATCGGGCAGACCGGTGGTTTCGGCATCGAACTCCCAGTCGGCGCCGACTCGCCGCGCGCGCGCGACTGCCGTGCCGCGTCCAAAGAGCATCAGGGGCAGGTGCGTGTCTTCGCTACGCGCCATCTCGGTGCGGCCGCGAATGTTCGCGGCGATCGGCCACTTCACGGGCGGAATGCGGGTACTCGTGCGGCCGTCGAAAAACCAAGTGTCCTGCACGTCGCCCGCGCTGTGGTGCAGGCGTAAGTACAGCCCTCCTTCGCCGATACTGAGCAAGTCCGGATCGGCGCGTTGCACCGGCTCGCCGAGTTGATAGTCGGCAGGTGCGACCGGCCCGCCATCGGCCAAGCGCGCGCTTCCAACTTGTCCGGAGAGCGCGTTGTCCCAGGCCAGCTCCAGATTGCGCAGATGGCTGTCTTTGGCTGGATCTTCGGGCAACCGATAGCGTATCGCCGCGGCCCCTTCCACTTGATCCAAGACCAAGTAGGCGTACTCACTAGGTCGATCGACCGGTTTCAGCAAGCTCACTGTTTGAAGGTGCGGACGCGGCCCGCCGAAGGCATGGATCATCGAGGCAGCGGCGTGCGTCGGATCGTTCGACAAGGCGACGAAGCTCGTTTTGCCGAAGGCGGCGTCACGAGAATTCGGAACTTCTCGTACGCCGGGCAGCGCCTGCCAAGGAACGTCGTCGAGGGCGCACGCAACGGGCGTGCGGACCTTTCGCTCCGTGAGCGGGCTCGATTCCCGACTTGGTGGCGGCAACGAATTGGCCTCGTCCTCACTCTGGCCGACCCAGCCGATACGCGATACTTCATTGCCGATCACGCAGCCCGCGGGCGCGCATTGCAGCTTGACGTCGCACTCGTTCTCGGCCGCGCAGAGCGCGAGCGGAAAACGCGACAGGCTCTGCCAAGTGACGCCGCCGTCCAGCGATTCCCAGGTCTTCCGGGAGCTGGGGGAGAGTGCGAACGCGCGCGTGCCGACCGCGGCTACCAGCGCGCGCTCGTCCGGTGCTTTCGAGCCCGAGAGCAGTCGCCCTTGGTCGTCGGCGACGATCAGGGTGCGGCCATGGCGGTCCGCCAGAACCACCGAAAGCGAGCCATCTTCGGCTGCGGCGCAGGATTCGAGCCGTACCGACGTTTGAGCGTGTTCCCAATACTGGTCTTCGTCCTCGGAGTCTGCACGAATCAGATCGAGGTCGTGGACATCGAAGGTCTTGCCGCCATCGTGCGAGACGAACGTCGCGAGTGCGCCAGTCTTCGAACGACGCCCGATGGCGTACGCAACCCGCCCATTCAAGGAAAACGTGAGCCCGAGCGCGCTCTCTGCCAACGTGGGTGTGGCCGCAGCAAAGAGCTCGAACTTGGCACGAAGCGGCGCGGGATCGCTCGTGCGGCGCTTGGCGCGTGGCTCGTCGCGCGCTGTTTCTCGACGCACGAACATGCCGCCCGTGCTGCAGCCCGCACTGGGCGAGCCGCATAGGCCGGTTGCGATCAACGCGCCCGACGCACCGAGCGCGAAACGAAAGCCCGCCAGCGTGCCAAAGCTGGTGAATGGTTCGAGATCGAAGTGATCCCCGTGGTCCTCGCTACGAAAGAACGCGATCGGTACACTGCCTGCCTCGCTCGAACCGCGCAGGCAAGCGAGTTCGAGATAGCGATCAAAGCCGGTCAGTCGCGCCGCGCGACAGTCCTTCAGTTGCGGCAGAGCACTCGCTTCGAGCTTGCCGTCGAGCGGACCTTGCCAAAGTTCGTAGTCGCTCGGCCGAGCCGCTGACGCGCTGACCTCGAGGTAGCGGGTGCCTAGAACGATCGCTCGGCCGTCGCTCAGGGCGGCGGCGTCCGGGCCTCTCGGCGGCGCATTTGCCGGCAAATCTTGGGCCGATGATGGGTCCGTCCCGGCTTCGAGGCGCGGCGGGTCGTCGGCGAAGCGATAGGGGCCGAACACGGTGTCCACGCGCACGTGGCCTTGCCGGTCGCGCGACAGCGCGAACGCACCGTGCGTCTTGCCCGGCAGACGCGACCAGTTTGCGCCTTCGTCGTGAGTCAGCCAGATGGCTTCGGGGATGGCGAGCGCGAGCCCGGTGCCATCGTTGGCCAACTCCACGTCGGCGAAAGACACCTCGGACGGGCCAACGCGCGTGAAGGACGCGGCGCCGTCCGCGCTGCGCGAAAGCGAGCGATCAGCGGGGATCCCGACGATCGAGTGGCGCGCAGCGCTGACTCTTACCAAGGGTTCGAGTGGTGCGCTCGAGCGCACGAAACGGCCGAGCGGATCGCGTGCCTCGTAGCTAGTGCCGCTCTGGCCGACGAACCAGAAACCGGTCCCGCCGTCCAGAACCGCGATCAAGTCCTCGGGCGCAAGGTTTGCCCCTGCGGCCAAGCTGTGCGTAACGGGATCCAGCAGCCAACGTTCGCCGCGCTTGCCGGCGAGTAGTACGCGGCCATCGCTCAGCCGACGCTCGGCTTGCACCGGCGCTTGCCTGCTCGGGTGATAGCGAAAGGTCGCGGGGCTCTCGTAGTTGACCGACAGCGGAGCGCTGGAAAGAAGCGTATTGTGGGCTTCAATGGCGGGCTTGTTCGGTTCGCACGCAAGGCCAAGCAGGCCAAGCAGGCCAAGCAGGCCAAGGCCAGCGGCGGCGTGGCAGCCTTTCACTTCGCCTCCAACTTCGCTGCGTGTTCGTAGTCGTTCGCGGCTTTGTCGATCAACAGCAAGTCGCGCGCGGCCTTCTCTGCTTCCGCGCTGAGCGTGGCCGTAAATAGCGTCAGCCCCCAGATGCCATTGTCGCGCCGGCGAAACGGGTAGCGCGTGCCGTGCGCGGTCTGCACGGTCGCGCGTTCACCTTGTACTTCGATCCGAGCGACGCCGGACATGTCCTTGCGCAAGCGGTTCATCCAGCCGTTCTGCTTGGCATAGATGGCGAGCACGTCCGCGCCGTCGGGCGCGCCGGCCTCTTCCGCATATTGTGCGGCAAGCCGCGAACGCTCGGGTTCGGGGTAGCTTTGCAGCACGCGCTCGCGCGTTTTCTTGCGGTAGTCACGGATCGTGTAGCAAGCGTGCTGCGCGCGGGTCTCGGTATAGGCAAAGAAATCTTGCGCGCGGCCGCGATTGACCGCAATCACGACACGCAGGTAGGCGCCTTCTGGTGTGCGGTCGCTCGGGAATGATACATGCGCCCACACGAACGCCAAGAGCAGTGCTGAGGCCAGACCAGCGACGACGAAGGTGAGCGCGCGGCGCGTTCGCATGATTGTCGGGTGAGCCTAATACCGTTTGGCCTGATCTTCCCGGACATGCTCGAGCAGCGCTGCACAGCGGGATTTCTAGACCAGCAGCCGCCATCGGCCGCCTTCTGGACCCCATCGCATACCATGAGCCAACGGCGCCAGGCTCGCCGGTTTGCTCTCGCGGCTGGTGGCTAGCCTGACGATCGTGAGCGGATTGTGCCAAAGCCTGATCACGTGCTTCTTCCTTTCCAGCCCGTCCGGAAAGTGTTAGCCGACGGTCATGTGGCAATCGGCGAAGGTCGCCGTGATCGTTCCTTGCTTTCGTGAAGCGCGTCTGATCGAGCGTACGCTCGCCGGTATGCCGGCTTTCGTAGACCAGATCGTGGTGGTCGATGACGCGAGCGATGATGGAACCGCCGAGGCAGTCCTCAGGGTAGGGGACCCGCGCGTCGAGCTGGTGGTGCACGCACGAAATCGAGGCGTCGGTGCCGCCATCGTGAGCGGCTACCGCGCCGCCCTGGCCGCGGATTGTGATGTGCTGGTGGTCATGGCTGGGGACGCCCAGATGGCGCCCGAAGATCTGGTCGATGTCGTTGAACCGGTCGCGCTGGGTCAGGCCAGCTACGTGAAGGGCAATCGTTTTCGGCACGCGCAGAAGACCGACATGCCGCTCGCGCGTCGCGTCGCGGGGCGCCTGCTGGCGATCGCGACCCGCCTCGCTACGGGCCTCCGCGTGGACGATTGCCAGTGCGGCTACACGGCGATCTCCAGTGCCGCCGCCCTGCGCTTGCCGCTCGATGATCTGTGGCCGCGCTTCGGGTACCCCAATGATCTTCTGGGGATGCTCGCCGCGCGCGGCCTGTCTGTGGTCGAAGTTCCGGTGCGGCCGGTGTACGGCGATGAGCAGAGCGGCGTGCGCGCTTGGCACGCCTTCAGCATCTTGCTGCTGATTGCGCGGCGTTACCTGCGCGAACGCCCGGCACGCCGCGCACTCTCCTCAGGAGCGGATCGCGCGATCGACGATTTGCTCAGCGAAGCGGAGTGAATGCTCCAGGTCGAAGCATTCATCGAGCTCGGCCGCTGACAGTCGCGCGGCGACATCTTCGTCTGCACCGAGCAGGGAACGGAATTGTCCCTCGCCTTGAAAGGCTTTCATCGCGTTGCGTTGCACCAGCACGTACGCTTCCTGCCGACCGAGGCCTTTGCCGATCAACGCCAACAGGATGGCCTCACTGAAGAACAACGACCCGCTGCGATCGAGGTTACGCTTCATGTTCTGGGCGTAGACGACCAAGCCCTCGACCAGCCCGGTACAGCGTTCGAGCATGAAGCCCAGCGTCGTGGTCGCATCCGGCGCCAACATGCGCTCGACGGAGGAGTGCGAGATGTCGCGTTCGTGCCAGAGGGCGACGTTCTCCAACGCCGGAGCGACGGCCGCACGCACGACGCGGGCCAGGCCACACAGGTTCTCGCTGAGCACGGGATTCCTCTTGTGTGGCATGGCGCTGGAGCCTTTTTGTCCGGCAGAGAAGCGCTCTTCGGCCTCGCCCACCTCGCTCCGCTGCCAGTGCCGCACGTTCGTGGCGAAGCGCTCGATGCCCGCCGCAAGCAAAGCCAAGGCTGCGAAAAAGCTGGCGTGACGGTCGCGTGCGACCACCTGGGTCGAAACCGTTTCGGCAGCGAGTCCCAGGCTCGTCAAAGCGCGTTCCTCCAGTTCAGGTGACAAGTGCGCGTAGGTTCCGACCGCGCCCGCAATCTTGCCCACGGCAACCTCCTGACGTGCCCGCACGAGCCGCAGGCGGCCGCGCTTGATCTCCGCCAAGTGACCGGCAAGCACGATGCCGAAGCTGACGGGTTCTGCGCTGATGCCGTGCGAGCGCCCGATCTGAGGCGTGCGCGCGTGTTCTTTGGCGCGCGTCGCGAGTGCCATGATAAGTGAGTCGGTTCGTTCGAGCAACAGATCTGCGGCGCGCGCGAGCTGGATCGCGAAGCTGGTATCGAGCACGTCACTCGAAGTCATGCCGCGGTGCAGCCAGCGCGCCGGTTCGCCTGCAAGCTGTTCCACGTGGGTCAAGAACGCGATCACATCGTGACGTGTCGTGCGTTCGATCTCGTCGATCTTGGCCGGGTCGAGCGCGATGTTCTTGGCCCGAATGCTGGCGGCCGTGCCCTTGGGTACCAGGCCTTCGGTCTCCATCGCCTGGCAAGCGGCGAGCTCGACGTCGAGCCAAATGCCGTAGCGGGTTTTGTCGGACCAGAGCTCAGCGAATGCCTTGGGCGTATAGCGCGGGATCATCTTCCGCGCTGCCTAACAGAGGCTCGGCCCTGCGGCTAGGCGGCGAGTGATTTTGGTTGATTGATGGTCAAGCGAGAACGTCGCGCGCCGTCTCAGCCTTCGGCGTCGCGGCTCGAGAGAGGCATAGAGTTCGGGCCCCTAGCTGGCGAGTGCAATGGCCTGCTCACGCTTGCCATCTACCCATTCGAGCCGCGGGCGCGGCCCGCTCGTAATCCGTGCTCGCTCCGCCGAAGCCCCTTCGGTGGTGGCCTGTGATTGCGCAATTGAGGCCAGCCGACCGGGCACTAGCGCGGGGAGCGCTCTGTTAGGAGAAACAAGGGGTGGTAGGCCCCCCTTCGAGGAGCAGCGGAGCGGAGAGCGGAGAGCGGAATGCGCGGGGCGCCGATCGCGATGCGAGGACGAGGGCATAGGACGAGGGCATAGGACGAGGGCATAGGACGAGGGCATAGGACGAGGGCATAGGACGAGGGCATAGGACGAGGGCATAGGACGAGGGCATAGGACGAGGGCATAGGACGAGGGTCGCCAGAACGGGCCCAATCCGCGCTCGCGCGCAGCGCCGTGCAACGCAGAGGTGCTCTGCGACGCCGAAGGCTCTGACGGCTGAGCGCCCCCCGTGACCATCAACCAACCAAATGCAGTATCCGGTGCGCGGACCCCGTTCTACGGGCGCGTGAATTGTCGGCATCTCGACGGGGATGAAACCAAATACGGAAGCGGTCTGGGCAGAGCGTATCGAGGAATGGTCGAAGCGGGCAGTCGGCTACGGAGTTTGCCGAGGGTAAGCCGTTCACGAGCGTGACGTTGGCGTGGGCGGCATCGCAGTTGCGCAAGGGGGCTCGGGGGAAGGTCAAGCGACGCGAGGGCGGGTTGCGCACGAAGCGGCAGCGAAAGATCAGAATCGCGGAAGTCGTTCGGCGTCCCTCGAAGACGCCAGTGGCCGAGAGTGTTGTCGTCGAAATTTCTTCCGGTAGCCACGACTCTCAGCGCATTTTCGCAGTTGTTTCTTGTCGGCCAAAACCACAAAAAAGTGACCTCTACGGCAGGGTTGCCGCCGCCCGTCTGGAAGTGGCTCCGGGTGGATCGCGACTCCGGTGGCATCGGTCGAAAGGCAGAAGGCATGCTTGCGAGCATCGTCGACGCAGGCGAGCACGATGGCGCCGAGGCAAGCTCCGATTTCTTCGGTCGAGCGTGCCATGGTGCCACGATGGAGCTCGATGCCGTCGGCTTCAAGCTACTCCTCTTGCCTAAAGAAGGGCATGCCGAATCTAAACTTTTGGACGATGACGTGCGCCCGCATGCTCGGCGCGAGCAGCCCGCGTCGAATCAGCAAGGGAGGCACGGGCGCGGTGACGATAGTGAAGCGCTTGCCGTCCTGCTCGACCACAGTTGCGTCATCCGGCAGCGGCCTCGATTCTCCATCCGCACTAGGCGTCTTGTATTTGGCGCGGGCGAGCACCACGCGCACCGCTTCTGGTCGCTGGTAGCCGAGTTTGTCGCTCAGCTCCCGGCCGATGTAGGTGCCGCCACCTTTCTCAAGGTCAGCGTCGCGAATCTCAATGCGGCGCTGGGGTAAGTCTGAGCTTCCCCGGAATTCCAAGACACCCGGCGAGGAGGGTATCCTCGGGGCACGGTCATGGAAACGAAGACCAAATCGAAGCGCAAGAAGCACCCAGAACAGTTCAAGCTTGAGGCAGTGCGCCTCCTGGAGACACGAGGTGAGCGCACCGTCGCGGACGTCGCTGCGGGCCTAGGCATTGCCGAGAGCCTTCTGCACTCCTGGAAGAAGAAGTATGGCAGCGCAGCAGCGCAGGTGCGAAAAGAACGCGGCGGCGAGACGGCGGAGGAGGAGCTGAAGCGCCTTCGCCGCGAGATGACGCAGCTGAAGCAGGAGCGCGACATCTTAAAGAAATCAGTGGCAGATTCCATGGGTCGATGCAACGGGCTGATGTTGTACGGTCCCATGGAAGGCACAACGAGTGGCAAGAGCGAAGCGTGGGTTGAGCACGGAACAGAGATATGAGCTTTGGAAGCGCTGGAAGGACGGGCAGTCACTCAGTGACATCGGGCGCGCTCTTGGTAAGCCGCCGGGCTCCGTGCACGGGTTCCTCTCGGCTTCTGGTGGCATTGCGCCGTCGGCGCGAGTCAGGAGCGCGTCGGCGCTAACAGGGCGTGAAAGCGAGGAGATTTCCAGGCAGGTTTGCGCAGGCAGCTCGCAGCGCCAGATCGCGCGTCTGCTGAACCGCGCACCGTCCACAATTTCGCGTGAAATTGCACGAAATGGAGGTGTAGACGCGTATCGCGCCGGCCCCGCAGATTCCCGCGCATGGGCTCAAGCGAAGCGGCCGAAACACTGCAAACTGCGGCTCCACGGTCGCTTGCGCCGCGCAGTTTCGCAGAAGCTCAAGATGGATTGGTCGCCCGAGCAGATCGCGGGTTGGCTGCGGCGTACATTCCCGAGGGACGCCGCGATGCAGATATCTCACGAGACAATTTACAAGAGCCTTTTCGTCCAGGCCCGCGGCGTACTGAAGCGCGAACTGCTGCGCCATCTGCGCTCAAGGCGACTTATGCGCAAAGCGAGAACAGCGACAACCGCTAACCAGTCGCGCGGAGGAATTATCGATGCCGTCTCGATCCACGAGCGTCCGGCAGAAATCGAAGATCGCGCAATCCCCGGGCATTGGGAAGGCGACCTGATAAGCGGCTCGAACAACAGTCATATCGCGACGCTGGTCGAACGGAAGACGCGGTTTACGAAGCTCGTGAAGGTAGCCGGCAAGGACGCCCAGAGCGTGGCAACCGCATTGGCAAAACACGTGCGCACTTTGCCGAAGGACCTGCGCCGCACGCTTACCTGGGACAGGGGTCCAGAGATGGCACAACACCGGAAATTCAGCGTCGCAACGAAGGTCGACGTGTACTTCTGCGATCCGCGAAGTCCGTGGCAGCGAGGAACGAACGAGAACACCAATCGACTACTTCGACAGTACTTGCCAGATGGCACTGACCTCACTCTTCACTCACAGGCCGACCTGGACGCAATCGCAAAACTTCTAAACGGTCGGCCACGCAAAACACTCGCCTATGCCCTTACGAGCTGGTGCAGTCGGAGAAGGCGCACTTCCCGGTCGAGGCGCTGTGCGCAGCCGTAGGCGTGTCGCGCAGCGCATATTACGCTTGGTCGAAAAGCACGCGATCGAAGCGCGAGGTGGCCAACGAGCGCTTGCTCGCGGAGATTCGTGCCATCCACGCTGAGCACGAAGCGCGGTACGGCAGCCCGCGCGTGGTCGACGAGCTCCGCGCTCGGGGCCACGAAGTCGGCAAGCACCGTGTAGCGCGTTTGATGCGGGAAAACGGCATCTGGGCGCGCATCCGGCGTCGTTTTCGGCATACGACGGACTCGAACCACCGCCTGCCTGTCGCGCCCAATCTGCTCGCGCAGAACTTCACCGCAACGGCACCAAATCAAGCGTGGGTGGGCGACATCACGTACATCTGGACGGCGGAAGGTTGGGCATACCTGGCGGTACTGCTCGACCTGTATTCGCGTCGCGTGGTCGGCTGGGCGCCGCCACTCGGCCGCGGGAAACCAATCACCCATCAACTTCGAGCTGGCCAATGCCGGTCAGCTCGCGGCATAGTCACTAACAATCTGTCCGGAATTTCCGGGGAACTCCAGTCGTCACGGTCGGCCGGATTTCTGCGGCCTTGGCCCCGCGTTTTTCCTTAGCAGGAGGTTTCCCGGAAGGACGTGAGCCCGGCGCGTCTGGCTGATCGCCGCCGGGCGTGGCGTCGACCATCGCCGCGTTACCTGCGAGCTGCTGAGCAAGCGCGTCGAGTTGCTTCTTGGTCTTCTCGAACTCCAGCTCGAGCTGGGTCGCGTCAACCCGCTCGGCCTTGGCAATGAAGATGCGACGCTTGAGCAGCTCGAACTGCTCCGGCGGTCGGTACGCCTTGCGAAGATTGTCGCGCTCGCTAGTGATGGCCGCGAGCTTGTTGGTTGTCGCGCTGAGCTTGTCGGTCGTCGCGACCAGCCACTCCGGGAACGAAGTATTGATTAGTGCCCTAATTACTGCTAGCCTCTTCGACGTGAAGACGAGAAAGCGTCTCGAGCGAAAGCGCCCAGTTCAGTTGGCGCTTCCGATGCCAGGCGTACCGAAGAAACCCAAGGCCGCGCGGCGGGGACCGAAGCCAGGGCCGCGCGGGCTGGTGCGGCATCGAGCGCGCGAAGCAAGCTCGCCTCTTCACCCGCTGCACGTAGTCATGCGCAGCAAATTCCGCTCGCTCCGCAGTCAATTCGTGTTCCCCACGCTACGCAAGGCGTTGGCGGACGCCACTCGCGCGCGCGCAGATTTTAGAATCACGCAATTTTCGGTGCAGGGTGATCACGTGCACTTGCTGGTCGAGGCGGACAGCAAACAAGCGCTGTCCCGCGGCATGCAGGGGCTGGCGATTCGCATTGCGCGACAGGTGAATCGGCTGGTTTCGCGCTCTGGCAAGCTGTGGGCGGATCGCTTTTTTTCGCGCGCGCTCAGCTCACCGCGTTCGGTCCGCAACGCGCTCGCCTACGTGCTGAACAATTTCAAGAAGCATCGCGCTGCGGGTGCAGCTCAGATTGATCCTTATTCGTCGGCGCCGTACTTCGCTGGTTTTCGCGAACTGCGCGGAAAGCCGCCATGGGACTTGCCGTGTAGTCGGCGCTTGCCGCTCACGCCGCAGGGCGTACCGCCACCGGCATTCGACGATGAGATCCCAATTCTCGAGGCATGCACTTGGCTCGCGAGGGTCGGCTGGCGCAAAGCGGGTTTGGTCGCGATCGCGGAGGGGCCGATTTGACGAAGCTGGGCTCCGCTACGCAGTGTGAAGTGGACCCGATCGTTCGGACCAGAAGCGAGACGGCTTAACCTTTAGCCTGTTCCTGTTCCTGTTCCTGCTTTTTCCTTAGATCATCAACGAACAAGCACGTGGCGACTGTACCAGTCGACGATGGCCACCAAGTATGCGAAGCCGTGAGCCATCGGGATGTACAGCGACTCGCACAGCTTGCGGCTGCCGTAGAACGGCCACTCCAAATGGATCTCGTCGATGCGCTACGTCAACGCCAATTCCTCAGCGCTGGTGCCCACCGGCTCGTAGTACAGCCCCGAGCGGGTATCGACCAGGGTTGTGCCGCCGCGAGGCTCGACGAGGCGCGGCGTCCGGCTCCGCACCCGCTCGGCCTGCCCGACCCGGACTTGCGCCGCGGACGGTGCCGTTAGCGGGGCCAGGCCAGCCTACGGGGTTGGGCTCCAACTCCCGAGACTTTGGCAATCCTGGGCGTGTTGAAATTGCGCCGCCGAGGTATCGCCGTAGTAGCAAGTCTCTGCGTTGGCGTAGATGCAGCAGCCGGTCACTCCTTCGAACGAGCAACTGACCGAAGCAACGCCGTCGCAGCTCGAACCACTGCCGAACGCTTTGATGACCGCCAAGCACGTGTTGTTGGATGTGCACGCCGCGGTCGCGAAACCCTTGCCGAATTTAGCTACTCCGGAGACTGCTCCGCTGCCCGCTGCCCCGCCACTTGCTCCGCTGCCGCCCCCACTCCCCCCGCCGCCGCTGCTACTTGCCCCCGCACCGCCAGTGCCAGATGTATTGAAGCACTGCGCTGTTTTTTGATAATTCATCAAGAGCTGCGTGCACGCCTCCGGCATGTCCTGAACAATCACATTGAAACAGTCGTTGGCAATCCCGCCATCCGGAGCGGCGCAGCAATCGGCTAGATCGATGCACTCCTGCGTGGCGACCACGAAGTGGCCATTGTCCGCCCCGCCGTTCGCGCTTTGCGGGCCGCCAGCGTCATTGCTCGGCGCTCCGCCGGCGGCGAGAGCACCGCCGGAACCGCTAAACGGTGCACCGGCTGTCGCTGCAGCTCCGGCACAACCATCGTCACACTGGCTTTCGCCATCGCTCGACTTGCTGCAGGCGAGCGCCAAGCAAGCGGTGAAGAACGCTAACGCAAATCGTTCTGGATTCATATTTTGGCCTACAGGCACACCGGAGCAAGGCGTGTGCCGTCACCAAGACAAGCCACATAACCAGCGAAACGCAGCTGCGCTGCAACAGTTGGAGGCAGAAACGAGCGGCCCGTTGTTACAGGTTACAGTGCGTACCGCGTGGTCACTGAGTTCGGGGCCGGCAGCCAACCCAAATCCAAACAGAGGCTGGCCGCGAATTGAAACTCAGCGCGGCTTGCGCTGCTTGACGTCCGCGTAGGCTTGCCCCGAGGGTTTGCCTTTGCCGACCGGTAACCCGGTGCGGCTCCAGCCGGGGATCGCGCGGCCAAAGGCGTCTTTGCCCGCGTCGAAGCCGGCAACCTGATCCGATAGCCGGGAAAACCCCGCCTGGGCGAGCATTTCGGAAGCGCGCTTGGAGCGCCCGCCGGCCTTGCATCCGATCACGAGCGCTTCGTCTTTTCCGAAAGCGCTCTCCATCACCGACAAGAACTCTGGGTTGGGTACCAGGCCGACTGGACCCGCGTTGAGCAGCGGAACGTTCAACGCGCCCTCCGGGTGACCCGCTTCGAACTCGGGTTCGCTCCGCACGTCCACGTACACGTGCCCTTGGCTCAACAATTCGGCGGCTTCTTCGGGAGTGACTGGTTTGATTTCTGCCACGTTAAATGCTCGCTCGCGCAGGCAGTGCTCTATCACCGGGCGCTACAACTGACAAATGCGGAGGGGCGACTCGTGCTACACCCCGGTGTTCCCCAGGTAGGCCCCCAGCGTGCAATTTCCCCCAAGTTTAGCGTCCGATTCGTCTGGTTCTTCGGATTCGTCTGGTTCGTCGGATTCTTCGGATTCGTCGGAGCGAATTCGCATCGTCCCCCTGGGTGGGCTCGGCGAAATCGGCATGAACTGCTTCGCGCTGGAGCAAGCGGGCGGCATCGTGATCGTCGATTGCGGCGCCGCTTTCGCCGACGACGACGCGGGCATCGACGTTTGGCACCCGGACTTCAGCTGGCTCTTGGCTCAGCGTGAACGCGTGCACGGCGTCTTCCTGACCCACGGTCACGAAGATCATCTGGGCGCGTTGCCCTACCTGCTGTCCGAACTCGAGCTCCCGGTCTGGGGACCGCCGCATGCGTTGGAGATCGCCAGGCGGCGATTGCTCGAACATCAGTTCGCACCCGCCGAGCTCGATCTGCGTGAGGCGCACGCTGGCCGCGAGTATCGAGTCGGTCCGTTCACGATCGAGCCAGTGCGCGTCGCGCATTCGATCATCGAAGCCAGCGCGCTGCACATGCGCACGGCCGCCGGCAGCGTGCTGCACACCGGAGATTTCAATTTCGACCCCGATCCACCCGACGGCGAGCCGACCGACGAAGCGCGCCTGACCGAACTCGGCGATCAGGGCATTTCCCTGCTGCTCAGCGACAGCACCAACATCGACGTGCCAGTGCGCAGCGGCTCGGAACGCGCTGTGGGCGCCGCGCTCGAAGAGTTGATCGAGAACGCTCCGGCGCGCGTCGTGATCGCGATGTTCGCCAGCAATATCCAACGCCTGATCTTGCTCGGTGAAATCGCGCAGCGCACCGGCCGCAAGCTGTGCCTATTCGGGCGCAGCTTGGAGACTCAGAGCGCAGTCGCTCGGCAAATCGGGCGCTTGTCCTGGCCGAGCGACCTGGTCGTGTCGGCGGATCAAGCGGGGAGCGTGCCGCGCGAGCGGCTGCTCGTACTCGCCGGCGGCACGCAAGCCGAGCGCAACTCGGCCTTGAAGCGCTTGTCCATTGGCCAGCACCCGCGCTTGCAATTGGCCGAAGGCGACACCGTGATCTTCTCGAGCCGGATCATCCCGGGCAACGATCGCCCGGTGTTTGCAATGATGAATGATCTGCTGCGGGCCGGGATCACCTTGAAAACCCGCTTCAGCGATCCCGGGGTGCACACCAGCGGTCACGCCGGGCGCACTGAACAAACCCGCATGATCGAGCTGTGCCGCCCCAATTGCTTTGTGCCGGTCCACGGCACGCTCCATCACATGCTGCGCCACCAGGAGCTCGCGCAAGAGCTGGGCGTCAGCGAGACCGCGGTCGTCGAGAACGGCACGCCGGTCGTGTGCGACGGCCACAAGCTGTGGAAGGACGACCGCGTGCCGCACGGGCGCGTCGCCATCGCGGTCGGCGGTGAAGCTCTCTCCAGCCAAACCCATCAGCGGCGTATCGAGCTTGGCCGCTTGGGCATCGCCTTCGTTTCACTGGCCATCGATCGCGCGGACAAGTTGGCCGCGCCGCCAGCCGTGCGCACCCGCGGCGTGCCCTTGGTCGACAATGACGAGCAAGCGCTGCGCGCGGTCGCCAAAGAAATCGCGCGCGCCGTGGAGACCTTCCGCGGTGGACGCGGGCTCGCCCTGGCCGAATTCGTGCGTCGCGCCGCGCGCCGTAAGCTCGAGGATCTTTCCGGCACGCGCCCAATCGTCGAGGTCGAGACGCTCGAACTCGATCACTGAGCGGCTGACCGGGCTGATCGCTCGCTTCATCGACGGGCCTGATAAGCCGGATCGGGCGGGGAACGAAACAGAGTGATTCGCGTACAGCCCGGTACCACGCCGGCAATGCATCACCGTTCGCGTCTGGATCCCCCAGGTGTTTTTTTGTCGGGCCGCGACAAGAGCTACGGAAAGCCGGCTTCAGCGCGGCCCGTCCGAAACAGGGCTGACCCGCCGCAGCGGGCAGGTTCGCGAGCCCGGCTCCGACCGCCGCGCCGTTTGGGCCTGCCATCCCTCACCCGGTTTTCAGCGAACCGACACGATCTGGATGGTCAGGCTCTTCTGTTCGCGAGGCACCATGCATACCCATCCCAAGTTTCGCCCCATCACGCGCTCGCTGCCATTCGTCTTGGCGATGATTGCCATTGCCTGCAGCGCCAATGACGAATCACGACCCCCGCCCGCGCAGTCGAGCGGCGCGCAGGTCCCGGAACGCGCCGACGGCAGCGCGAGCCCGGCTGACGCGTCGACCGCCGGAAAAGGCACGATCGACGAGCAGCCGGTCGACGATCAGGCTGGGAACGGTGAGCCACGAGCGAGCGACGCCGCTGACGGTGCGATCGCGGACGTTGATAGCGACGGCGATGGCTTGCCGGATTCCGTGGAAACCAACACTCACGTTTTCGTCAGTCGCACCGACACCGGCACCGATCCGAAGAACTGGGACTCCGACGCCGACGGCATCGCCGATGGCGACGAAGTGCTCGGAACCGCGGCGGGATTGAACCTGCCCGCGATGGGCACGAACCCGCTGCGCAAGAACATCCTGATTGAGTACGACTGGTTCGAGGATGGCAATGAGTGCGCCGCTCACTCGCACCGCCCGACGGCCGCGACGGTGAAGGTGGTTTCGGCCACTTTCGCAGGGTCACCGGTTAGGAACCCGGACGGAAGTACGGGCGTTACCGTAATTCACGACTACGGACAAGGCGGCGCGTTCAGCGGTGGCAATCGCATCGCCGATAGCGACGGTGTGATCGACGGTGGCGTCAGCGACAGTGATTTTGCGAACTATCGCGCCAATAACTTTGCCGCGAACCGGCAGGGCTACTTCCACTACGCGCTCTTGCCGCACCGCTATGGCACGAACAGCGAAAGCTCCGGCCAAGCGCACATCGTCGGCGACAACCTAATCGTCTCTCTCTATTGCCAAAACACCGACTACAACGTTGCAGCCACGATCGTTCACGAGCTAGGCCACAACCTGGGCCTAAGGCACGGCGGCAATGTCGATACCAACTACAAGCCGAATTACAATTCGGTAATGAACTACATGTATCAGTTCAACGGCGTCGATACGGATTGCACGCCCCCCGGCAATGGCGTCATCGACTACTCACGCAACCAGCGCATTTCATTGGACGAGAACGCGCTCGACGAACGCAAGGGAACCTGCGGCGCGACGGCTTGGGACTGGAACGGCAATGGCTCGATCGAGTCACGGATTTCCTTGGACATCAATCGTGACTCGACCCTCGCGGTCCTCACCGATTACGACGACTGGGCGGCGATCGTCTACGATTGGCACGGCCGACCGGGCGCGCTCGCGCGGCGAGACGTGACGTCGGCAGAGATCGCCACCTGCGACTCCCGCCCCCCGGGCTATTGAGTCGAGACCGCCGGACCCCGAATTGCGCCCGGTCAGCCTCGTGCGGATTATGGTTTTGGGTCAGCGGGCGCGCACGACGGAGTGCCAGCGGAAGCACGTCGAGCAACAAGCGGATTTCGTGATCGAGTGTCGGTGGTAACCACGCTCGACAACGGCGCTCGAAGGGCGGCTGGGGAATGCGATTGCGCTCCGAAACTACGTCATCGATGGCGGCTGGGGAGCTCGAATTGGCCACCCGCTGTCGGGCTGCAGGGACCAGACCCGCGCAACTCCCCGGGGGCGGCGCGGCCTTTGTCGGCGTGTTCAGCCTAAAAAAGCAGGGGCTTCAGGAAATCCCACACTGTCTGGGGAACCCATGATGTAGACGACCCGGAATCGGTGTCTTGGAAGCCGTGACCGCCGTCGTAAGAGCACCAGGTGACCGGGAACCCGTCTTTGCAACCCTTATAGGGTGTGCACACGTGTTTCCCGGTTTCCGCCCTGGGCAGGGTGTCGATGGTGCACCCGTTGGCCTTGGCGAATTGATCCGTTTGGGTGTTCTGACCGTTGCCCTCCGCGGTCCCGAGAGAGCCCAGATAGGCGACCGGCGAGAGGGCTGGGATCCCCCCTACACCTCCGCCCGAGTGGCCGATCACCGCGCGGAACACGCCCGGACGCGACCCGGTGAGATACCACGACATGGCGCCCCCCTGGCTGAATCCCTCCAACACGACTTTCGAGGTGTCGATGCACAGCTCGCTCTCCACTTGCTTTAGCACTGCATCGGCGTAAGCCAGATCGGTAGTCGCGGACCAAAGGCCGCCCATGGCCGCGAGGGTCACGAAAATGGTGGAATCCTTGGCAAGACTCCAGAGTCCAAAATTGTCTTTGCCGTTTTCCGAGATGCTGCCATTGGCTCCGTGCAAACCGATGTGGAGTGGATAGGCCTTCTTGTTGTCGTAGTTGGTGGGCCAGCGGGTGAGGAACTGGCGACTCTGCCCTCCCACCATGATGCTGTTGACGGGGGTGGCTTGATTGACGGTCGCGCTCTTGAGCGTGGGAGGTGCCTTGCTGCATCCCGCGCTCATGGTGGCGCCGCCGGATCCGCCCATGCCTGCGCTGCCGCCCGCACCACCACCCCCAGCGGGGCCTCCGCCCGTCGTGCCCGCAGCTCCGCCCGTCGTGCCCGCAGCTCCGCTCGTCCCAGCACGCCCGCCGGACGAAGCACCTGCGTCGCCGTTCTTTGCGCCAGCGTTGCTGGTCCCGCCACCACTTCCGCCGCCGACTCCGCCGCTCGTCGCGGCGCTCCCGCCCGGACTCGTTCCACTGCTGCTCGTTGCACCGCTGCTCGCTCCGCCCGTGCTCGCTCCGCCCTTGCTCGCTCCACCCGTGCTCGCTCCACCGGTTGCCTCCGCAGGGTCGTCGCTGCCTGTCCCACTACAACCGAAGCTGAGCGCGACACTGAGCCCGAGCGTCGCGAGAGCAGGTCGCCGAGAGCGGCCGCTCCGGCAGATGGCACGAAATGAGCGAGTGAAAGGGGAAACGATTGACGGCAACATGAGAAGGCTCCTGTTTTGGGCGGACCGCCGGGCCTGGCGTGAAAACACTTAATCACAAAATTTGCCGGCAGCTCGGTTCTTGATCATAAAGTTGCGCGCCGCTCGCTCGCCTCAGAATTCTGTTGGCATAAGAGAAGCGTGCTTCAGATCGCGCCGACAACTGCTACAGTGCGGGCGCAGGTTGATAGCGCCAACGGCAAGCCAGCGCGCAGCAGTCCAGGTAATTGAACCGTTTTCGACCGGCTTGCCCACGGAGAACAACTTGGTCAGCCCTCGCCAGCAGCTAGCTGCTTTTCTTCTTTGATCTTACGTTCGCGCGAATCACGGTCCCACGATCTTGGCGCGATGCAATTGAGTTGAACACTCCCCAATCGGTTGGCCGTGAGCACCCGAGCCAGCAGGCACTCAATTCGGGAAGCTCAGGAACAAATGCCGTCTTTCAGCTGACAGTGATTGGATTGCAGGCACGCTCGAGAGGCGGCGCAGCCTGCCTGGGTAGCGATGCAACGGTCGCTACCAGCGGCACAAGCGCCGCCCGAAGCGCACTCTGCCGACGCCGCACAGCCGGCTTCCGTCGGCGCGCAACGGCCGTCCGCGTAGCCACATAGTCCATTGTTGCCACATGCACTGGTCGAGGCCGCGCAACTTTCGAGCGAGGCGGCGCAATAGCCGCTGACCTCTCGACAAGTGCCGTTGGTCTTGCACTGTATGCTAGCAGCGCAGCCCTCGGCCGTAGTGATGCAGGCGCTACCGTCAAAGCCGCAGCGCCCATCATACCCGCAGGTCGCCGCACAACCGGCTGCGGTGAGCACACATTTGCCAGCGCCATCCCCGCACAAGCCCGCGCCCCCGCAGGCTTCCGTCGTCGCCGAGCAGCTAGGCGTCGTGGCGCACTCCGCTCGCAAGACAGCCGTGGATGTTTGCACACAATATGGCTTCGAGCTGGGGCAGGCGCGTGGAGCGCCCCAGGTCGCGTCGCAGTGGTCGGCGACGCACGAGGAAATGTGAGTCGCATCGACGCACTGGATGTCGGTCGCGTTACATTCGTCGGATCTGCCCAAGAGCCGCGCGCATTCGCTTCCCCCACAGCCCGACAGAGTTGCAGTAAGCACCATGCTCAACGCGCACAGCCCAAACAGAGCACCAATCGTCCTTTTTAGCCCCAAGTGCATCTGACGCATTCCTTTCAGGTGACTGGCGGTGCAGACTACCATTGGACTAACGGGTTCAACGATTCGGTTTGCGACACTTTCTGCGACAAGAGCGCCGCCAATCAAGACTGCTGGGACGAAATGGGGCGCAGCCTGGCTGAGGTCCATGGTCGCAGGCCCGAGTTCCAACCTGGGAATCGGGCCTGGATCAGCACCCAACCGTGAGCTAGACCAACCGCGATGAAACAGAGGGTCAGCCGAGCTCTGGAGCTGGCGCTCATGAGCGCGGTTTCCGTCGTCTCGCTGTCGGGGTGCTCGACCGCCCGCGAGCCGTGCGCCGGTGTATCCGAGCGCAATAAGTACGAACTGCTGGTTGGGCCCGTCCTTTCGGAGAGACCGGCCGAGCAAATGTGTGTCGACGATTGGGGCTTTGCCGCGGGCAACGTTTTCGAAGCCGAGATTGTCGATGTCGCAGACGGCGACGGCGACAGCTGCGGTTCCGGAATCCCCAGAGTGAGCGGCAATGGCGGTTGGAAACTGGACCTGAATAGCCAGCAGTTTACAGCCGGCGGACTATTGCTGGAAGGCCAGTACGCTATTGCCAATGACACCTGCTCGGGCAGAGCTTCATTGACCGTTGTCTGTTACGACCAGTGTCAATATTCCGGTGCGGCCTGTGCATGTCAGCTGAGCCTGAATCTGATCGGGAGCAAGCTCGGTTGCCCGCCGGTGTGCAATGTAGCAACCTCGGTCGCCGTCTCGAAATTGTAGAGTTCGAGAGAATGCGTCCGATCGGCTGGAAGTTGCCGGTGCTCCTAGCGCTGGGTGTGGTCTCATGCGGCCGGGATCTCGAACCCGTTCAGCCTGCATACACTGGCCGCAATTGCGCGCAGGCCCGAGATTGTGCACAGGCGCGCGAATTTCGAGCCTGGTTTCTCGGTCAGCTGCTGGATCCTTGTTTGGACAGGCGCGCTTTTGGCCGCGGGCTACCTCTCGCGGCCACGTCGTCCCGCATCGCACATCGATGCCGACAGTGGAGTTCGTCGCGCGCCAGAGTCCGGCCAAATCGGTTAGCATTGGCGCGATGAACCGAAATGCATCGGGTCTGTGGGCGTCGCTTCTGGGAGCGGGACTCTTCCTCTCGTCGTCGCGAGCTTTGGCGCCTCCTATCTGTGCGGGGCGGCTTGTCGTCGAAAACGAGGTGCTCGCGCTCAAGGTTCGCACAGTGACGATCGATGGCGCACCAGCGGCCATTCCCACCCAAACCTATACCTTGCAGAGCGGATGCGCTCTTCAGGCACTGGACGGCACCCTGCTCGATCCGGACGACCCCTTGAAGTTTCGTGCGACTTTCTGGGGACTGGAGACAGCACCATGAAGGCGCTCGCGTTCGCGGCCATCTCGCTATTTGCCACATCGTGCGCATCGACGATCTGTCCCAATGACAAATCCGCCACCAGACCTGCCGTGGCGGGTCGGTATTTCATGGGCGCCCCTCAGTCGACTTGCTCCGACACTCTAGTCCCGCGTCCACAGCTGGACAGCGAGCAACATCAGTTGACGCTTTCGCCCGATCGCAAGAGCGTGACCGAGACCTTCGTTCGAGACGGCAAGGCGTACGTCGTCGAGTATGACGTGGTTTCGATCCACTGGGGTTCCCTTTGAGTGAAACGCCGTGATTCAGAAATGCTCGATTGTCGCCGGACAGCCGACGCCAAGCCGTCCGGCGAAACTCTGCCGAGGAGGCGCTCTAACTGTCTGTTAGCATCAGAGATTACGCGAACAGGCCGCGCTGTGAGCGTCCGCGGTGGTTTCGGACGGGCCGCGCTGGCGCCGCGTTGGCGTGGTGCGAAGGGAGTGCGGCCGGCCCTATGTGCCGAGCGCCGGATGTCCGTGTTCCGCCTTCGCAGTGCCGAGTTGTGCCATGCTGGATCGTCGCGAACGGCTCGGTTTACGAGGAAGTTCCACGAGTTACGTCCGGGCGTGCTCGTGGTGTGTCGTGGCATGTTATCTGCTTGGAGAGGGCGTGATGAACAGAGTCAACGGGCTTGGGGCGCAGTCACGCTTCGCGCGGTTGGGAGTTGCGGGAGCGGTTCTCCTTGCGGCGCAGGCCGTCGGGTGCGGACCAACGAACACCAGGGCTGACGGAACCGGGGCGAGCGGTGCCGGTGGTGCGAACGCCGCAAGCGGAGCAGCCGGCGGAACGCCTGGCGCGAGCGGCGGGAACGGCCCAACCAACCCCAGCGGGGGCGCGGGTACCAGTGGTCTGGGCAGCACCGTTGGCGGCTCGAGCGGCTCGAGCGGCTCGAGCGGCGCGGGCGAGTCGGCTGGGGGCGGCGCGTGTCAATCGCTCGCGCCGGCTGCGCAGCCGCAAGTGATTCCGGGTGAGGTCGCTGATGTGACGGCGAGCTGCGGCGTGAATGGGAACGCCCCGCCGCTCCTCGGTCCGAGGCCACTTACGACTCCGTTGAGCCTTACTATTGGTCTCGTTTCCAACGACCAGGCGTTGGCTGACTACGCCATGCAGGTCTCCGATCCGTCGAGCCCGCTCTATCGCCACTACCTTACGCCCGAACAAATTGCCGACATGTTTGGCCCGAGCGTGTGCAACTATCAGGCGCTGATCGACTGGGCGAAGGCACACGGGCTGACGACATCGTCGTCTACCAGTCGGCTGCTACTCGGCGTGAACGGAACCGTGGCGCAGATCAATGCAGCCTTTCACGTCACGTTTCAGAACTACCAGCGCCGCGATGGCAGTGTGTTCTACGCGCCCGATCGCGATCCTTCGATCGACTTCAGCGTGCCGCTGAGCGCCATTTCCGGCCTCGACAACTGCTTCGTGCCCACGCCCGTCATCGGCACTGTGCCACCCTTCGATGCCGGCGCAGCGGGCGCGGGCGACTGAGCTCCGGAGGCGCAGGGTCGAGTGCGAATCGTCCGGCGATACGACGACGCGAGAGCGAGCTCCGTTGCGAGCGGATCGCGATTGGCGCTCGAATCGCCCCAGCTTTCCGCCCCGTAGAGCCTGCCCTTCGGTGATCCCTTGGAAGGTGATGTTCTTGATTCGGCTCGTGTTCGAGGTTCCGGCGAGGGCGATCAGACCTTCCGCAACCGGCGCCTCCACGTCCGTGGTGCTCATGTCTTCGCCCGCGCGGGGATAGTAGTAGAGCGTGCCCGAAGTAGAAGTGCCCCGGCGAAGTCAGCCAGGAAGACACGTTGAAGATCTCGTGAGAGCCCGAGCCAGAGAAGGCGGCGCCCGAGTCTGGCAACTGGGCGATGGCGCCATAAGGCTGCTGCACCATCAGACCCTTTTTGCCATCGGAAGTGGCGACCACGTCTTTGACGCAGACAAAGAGATCAAGGCCGGGTGGCGCGCCGACAGGTCTGCAGCTTCTGATCTCTTCTTGTTCGAGGGTCGTGCAACCCGGTCTTGTCCATTGCGGCGCTCCCGCCAACTCTTGGCGCACCCGCGCGCGATGTGAGACTGCGTGCCGCGCGACGTCGGATCTTGCCGCGCACGCGGCCCGAGGTGCGCTGCCGCGTGCAAACCGTGGGCGTGTTAGCGCGCGCCGCGGTACCCGTGCGTGCGAGCCGCGTTGTCTCTCGGGCTAGGGGGTGAGCGTACTCAGCAGCTGCACTTTGTCGGTGTCGAGCCCTCGCCAGACTCCCCAGCCGGATTTATTCGATGTGGTGTAGGCGTGTTGGTATACACCGCCCGTGTCACCCGACTCTGGGTTGATCGCCCAATAAGTGAAGTCATCGATCTTCTTGTCGCGCAGGTAGTCGACGAAGATACTTTGCCACTCGAAGTCGTAGCGAACGCCCGCGGGCAAGTGGGCCCAGACGGTGGCAGCGCTGGGTTTGACGGGGTTCGCGGGCCAATCTTTGTAGCCCCCGAATTCCCCGATGATCAAGCAATAGTGTTGATCGGCGAGGTACCCGAAGTGCTCGTCCCAACCCTTGCGTAACAAGGCAACGGTTTGAGGGTTGTCTTTCGTGACAGTGAGCTTGCACTTGGCCTTGCCGGCCGCGTCGTCCTCGAGACCGACGCAGGCGGGGTTGGTCTGATCGATGAACTGCTTTTGAACGTAGACCGACGGCCCGTAGGTATGCGGCGAAAAGCACAGACGGTCCTTCGGGATTTGGATCGGGTCGTTCCGTTGTCCAAACAGATTCTCCCCCCAATTCGGATTGATCTCGGCGCTTCCGAACGGTTCTGTGAACGCTTTTCCCGCATCGTCTACATGGCTGCCGGACACGCCTTCCACCACGGCGATCAGATCATCGTTCTCGGCGGCTATCGCGTCGTAGCATTCCTTGGCCAAGTCCGACCATTGACCCCAGGAGTACTTGAAGGGCTCGTTGAAGCAATCGATGCCGAGCACATTCGACACCCCGAGCTTTTTCGGTAGCTTGGCCAACGTGCGAATGTCCGCGAGCCACTTGGCTTTGTCGTACGCGTCTTCCCCAGATTTACAGGTGTAATTCTCTTTCTTGTAGTCGTAGTTATCGCGGGTGGCGTCCACCCACGGTGGCCCGTCGTCGATACGACCCGCCCGCCAACCGATGTGGTTCGAGCACGAGTGCAAGTCGAGAATGAGGTAGAGATTGTTCTCGTTCGCCTGGATGATGAAGTCTTCCAGCGCGTCGTAGGCACTCGCGTACGAGTAAAAGGTGGCGTCATTATTTCGGATCTTCACGTCCGTGCGCGAATAGTCCCCGTCTGGATGGCCTGGCACGAGCGTCTGCGGCGCCACTGGCAAACGAATCGTGTTGAGCTTCAGACCCGATGTCCGGATCTCGGCCATCGTCGTCGCGATGCTGCGCTTGTCGGCGCTGCTCGCCCAAGATACGGCGCCGATGTAGAGTTCCATGGCACCGGGGCGCGCTAGGTCGTCTTGTCCTTCGAGCCCGAACCAATTGCCGCCGCGCACCTGCAAAGTGACGCCGTTCTGCGTCACCCGACCTGCGGCGTTGACCCGAAAGATGCCTGGAGTACCGGAGCTTTCTGGAGTTGGCTTGGCATCCGGGGGAACGATGACTTCGTCCGTTGGCCCCCCTCCGGGCGGCGCGCCCATGCCGGTGCCCGGAACGATTGCGCCGCTTCCAGGACCCGAGAGCGCGCCGTTGCCACCAGCACCATTGGCACCGGCGCCGTTCGCGCCAGTGCCATTGGCACCGGCTCCGTTCGCGCCAGTGCCGTTGGAACCAGTCCCATTGGAACCGGTTCCATTGGAACCGGTTCCAGTCGCGCCGGGCCCGTTGCTGCCGTTCGCGCAGATTACGGTGAGGCACACTGCGCCATCAGCGCGTCCGTCGACGCAAGAAGTCAGCAAGGTTAGTAGCAGCGGAACGAGGCTCCAGAGCTCGAACGTGGACGACGCTGTGCGTACTTTGAATCGCCGCGCCGCCAGAATACTCCGAGTTGCCCGTTTCGACGCGTCACTCTGTTGGGTTGACACTCACACCTGCTACCTTCAGCGTAGATGTAGGTCAATCGAGGTGGCGGATCTCGCCGTGCTTTGCAAAGGTAAGGTGGTTTCTTTTCGTCCTCAGGCAATTGCGACGTCCCAGACGCTGGTGGCCGTAACACTTTGCCGTCGGCACCTCGGCTTGCCACGAGGTGCAGCGCGCGCCCTGCGATCGCCCCTTCTTCCGATCAGGCTCGCCACACGTACTTCCCGCGCGACTTGCCCGAGTTTTTGGCGCTGCCGCTAGGCGCCCCCAAGAAAATCCGCCTGTGTCCTGGGCAAGCGATCGGGCTCCGGCAGTCGCCCAGAGCACGCCGCAGGTGCATTCTACTCGACGAGATTTTGCGGCTGGGGCCGGCGCATTCGGGCGCCCTCTTCCTTCGGCGACGACGCTCAACGTGGAACGACGATCGTCCCCCGCATCGCAGGCGGCCTGGTTGCCGACCAGCCGCTGGGTGCGAGGGCCCAAAAGGCGACGGACAGGGCTACCGAAATGGCGAGCAGGGCGTATTGCCAGCGCGCGCGAGCCCGAAAGCCCGTGTAGCCGCCGAGCAAGCCCGCGATGGCGGGGAGGAGGAGCACGCGCGGTTCGAGCAGATCGAAGTCGTCACCAGGCACGAGCAGCGCGGACATCATCCAGCCGCCGGTCAGCCCCGCAAACGCAGCGAGCAGGGCGCGCAGCAAGCGCCCCGCGTCAGCCTTGAATTGCGGCGTAAACTTGCGTCGTTTGCGGGTTGCCATCGGTCACTACTCGGAGTGCTTATCGTGCTTCCGGGAATGTCCCGCGGAACCGGGGGAGCTCCAATGCTTTGCAACGACACGTTAGCGCCTTCGTCCCCGCGCACCGCGCACCGCGCGAGGCGCTCGGCTATTGGTCCTGCGACGCTAAGGAGCACTGCCCCATCACACAGCGCGCGGCCGCAGGCGCATCGCACGGTGGGGTCGCCCTCAAATAGCAGGTCGAGCACTCGCTATTGTAGGCGTAGCTCTGGAGGCCAAGCGTGAAGGAATCAGAGAACTGGGCCACAACGGCGGCATACTGACAACCTCTGTCGCACTGATTGATCGGCGCGATGACCACGCACTCGGCGTCGCTCGTGCAGCCAAGGCTGGACTCACTGAGCAACTGAGTGCGCAGCTGCTGATAGGCCTGCTTAGCGTTATTGCAGGTCGCGGGATCGTTGGCACACACGGGACAACAAGGGGCGTCGAAGCACGTGCTGCTGCCCCCCGCTGCGCTGCTCGCCCCCGACGGACTAGTGCTCGCGCCTGCAGCAGCGGGTGCCCCGCCGATGGCTGCGGCCGTGTCGTCGTCGTCATGCTCGATGATGATGAGTGAACGACCGCCGCAGGCTCCGATCGAGCCGAGGCTGACCAGGAACGCGCACGCGAAGACAGTGGCCAGGGATCGCGGATGAAAGCAGGGGGTAATCGGGAGCCAGCCAGGAAAGGGTTGTTCCCCACACCCTATCAGTAGTTAGCCCCCCTGGCGCCACTCCAACGCCAATTGCCGAGCCTCGGCCTCTTTGCGCGCCAGCTTGCCAGCAAATCTTGATCGCACCGCTGTTCTCGAAGCCGTAGTCCTTGCGGTGTCAGGCTGCTGGAGCCTGCTTCTTGTTCGCTGGCGCTGGCGCATCGGAACCGCGCGCCGCACTCGAGACCGGCGGCACGTCGCTTTGCAGTCGGCCTGAACAACGCGGTCGAATAGGGCTGCGACGCGCGCGCTCAGGCCACGCGCGAAATGCTGGCTTTGGCGACCGCGCCGGCGCTCGGTTCCGCGCCGCCGTATTCGCGCTCGGGGGCGGGAAAACCGCAGGAGGTACCGTCGGTGTGGCTGATCTCGGCTTCCCAAGGCAAGCGATATTCACCCGCGACCAAGTCGGTCATGTACGTGTAGGGACAATCGCGCGCGCCGCCCTTCACCGCCACGTAACCGCGATGGCCGAACTGATAGATGTTGTTTTCGACGCCCCAGACGCGCCGCGCTTCGCGCACCAAATCAGGTCGCACTTCTGCGGCGACGATTTCATCGGGGCGGCCGCCACCGGTGGCCAGCGGTACGCCATCGAAGCCGCAAATGCTGGCCTCGCCCATCGAGTCGAAGGTTCCGTCGCTGCCGCACATACAAACCGAAGCCGTGTACATCAAGTTGCAGAAGGCGTTCGACTGATTGGTGACGTGCCAGGCGTGGCGAATCGGCGCCGTGTAGCCCGCGGTGCGAATCATGATCTCTGCGCCCTTGTACGCGCACTCGCGCGCCATCTCCGGGAACATGCCGTCGTGGCAGATGATCAGCGCGAGCTTGGAGCCATTCGGCCCCTCACACACCGGAATGCCCAAATTTCCCGGCTCCCAGGGTTCGACCGGCACCCACGGATGCAGCTTCCGATAGTACAGCCGGAGCTCCCCGCAGTCGTCGATGATGATGCCGCTGTTGAAAGGGTAGCCCCCAGGGTTCAGCTCCATCAACGAGAAGCAACCCCAGATCCGCTGCTCGCGACAGGTGGCCCGGAACAACGCGACCTCGGGCCCGTCCATGCGGCACATGATGGCCGGGTTCGTGTCCATCGATAGGCCGTGCAACGAGTACTCGGGGAAGACCACGAGATCCATCGTAGGCGAACCGCGGCGCGCCTTTGCGACCAGCGCAGCAACACGCTCCGCCTGCGCGCTGAGATCGGCGGGGGTTACCACGTTGGGCAACTGCATTTGCACCAGGCCGATCACCACGCCGTTCGGCGTTTTGTTGAGCCCTCCGAGTCCGGTCATGGGCACAGCGTAGGACGCTTCGGTCTCCGGGCGGGCTCGGGCGCGTTGCGCGAGCGTTTCTCGCTGAGGTTAGCTAGAGAGTGTCTGGACTATCTGGGCGGCGCGTCCGCCTTTATCGGAGGCGTGCCGCGGTGGCGGACGTCTCGCTCGCGACGTGATTCGTCGTCTTCCACGCCTCGAGCGTTCGCACGCAGCCAAACCAGGCTTGCAGGTTCGCGAAGTCCCCGAGTGGAAGCTGAGCCGCCTGCGTGTGCATTAGCGGCGCGGCGATCGCCAGGTCGGCGAGCGTGAGCGCCTCTTGCGCGATCCACTGCCTTCCAGCGAGGTGCGCGTCCAGCACGGACGCGGCCTCCCGGAGCAGCGCTTCTCCACGCGCCACCTCTGCGGGATCCGCGGCCCCGGCCCCGCCGACCATGCTCTTGGACACCCGCTCCCGGCTGATGATGCGGACGGCGGGCGTGAAGTGGTAAGCCGACCAGAAGAGCCATCGGTTGACGTCGGCGCGGGCACGAACGTCCGCCGGGTAGATCGTTTGCCCGGGCGTCTGGTCCGAGAGGTACTGCATGATGGCGTGGGACTCCCAGAGCCGGAACCCATCGTCATCCAGAAGCGGAACCTTGCCGTTGGGGTTGAGCTGTAGATATTCGGGCGTCCGATGCTGCCCGTTGGCAAGGTCGACGACGACGAGATCGAGGGCCGCGCCCAACTGAACCGCGGTCATCGTGACCCGGCGCGAGTTCGACGAGAGGGGGTGGTAGTAAAGTCGCATGCTGTCTCCCTTGCTGGGGTCACGAAAATGAGGGCCGACTCCGAACCGTACGCGATCGCAATCAAGCACACCGGCCGTTTTCGGACGTCGAAGCTCGCCTGAGTGCCAGCGCGGCCCGTCCGGAACCGGCGGGCAGCCGCGCAGCGCGGGTGACAGCGTATAAAAAGCGTTGGCTAAACCAACCCTCTAAGCGCCACCTGGCTCTACGCGGCCACGTCGGAGCCGAGCGCCTATCCCGAGTGGGGCCCGCTCGGCTTTCGAGAGCAGCCGGGACTGTCCGCCCGCGGCGGTGGACCGCGGCGGTGGACCGCACTCGACGTTCTGCCTGGTGACGCGCGTGCCGCCGTCGATCGCATCGAAACGCCAAGTGATGGTAGGCAGAGATTGGAATTCTGAGTCGTGGATCAGAATCGGTCGTTCGCGGTCGATGCCGACGAGGTCGAGCACTTGAAGCGCACGTAAATTGGCGTGGCGGTGCCCGAGGCTCGCCGAGCATTCCTGCCACAAAGCATTCAGTTCGGCGAGCGCGTGATATAGATGTCCGCAGACGATCGCGTTAAGCTGTGTGAATGCTCAAGTTGTACGGCTTTGCTCGAGTGAACAAGGGAGCACGCGGCAACACTCGCGATTTGCGCGTGCTTTGGATGCTCGAAGAGATCGGACTGCCCTACGAGATCGTCGGCATGGACCATCCTAACCACGATCTCGATTCACCTGCGTACCGCGCGCTGAACCCATTTGGTCAAATTCCGATGATCGACGACGACGGTGTCGTCGTCTCCGAGTCCGGAGCGATTTTACTCTACCTTGCGCGCAAGAGCGGCAAGCTGATGCCCCACGATCTCGCGGGGGAGGCACAGGTGCTGCGCTGGTCCTTCGCCGCGCTGAGCACCATCGAACTGCCGGTACTGTCCCTGTGGTTCGTCAACTTGACCGGTGGCAAGGACAGCAAGCCCAGCGAGGCGCTGCGAGGCTGGGCAGACATGCGCTTGAAGCAACTCGATGGTTGGCTCACCAACCGCCAGTTCGTAGCGATCGAGGAATTTACCGTGGCCGATATCCTGATGACGCATGTGTTGGACGCGGGAACCAGTCCGGAGATGCTGAAGCCATACTCGAACCTCCTTGCCTACCGCGCGCGTTGCACCGAACGCCCTGCTTGGCAGAAGGCGGTCGGCGCGTACTTGGAGCGAGTCGAACCCGCCTGATTCGCGCAGCGTAAGCTTGACCGAAGCGCGCGAGCGCTACCTCGCGCGCGTTGCCCCGCGGTCGAGGAGCTGAGCGCGGCTGCGGAAGAATTGTCGGATGTCGGCGCTCGCCCCGCAGGGATCTTCGAGAATTCCTCGTCGCTCAGACCGATCAATCGGGCAGAGAGCGGTATTCTTCGGTGAGCACGTAGGCGTTGCCCATGTTGGCCGCGCGCTCGACGGCATAGTAATTCTTGAAGCGGTATTCGGCGCTGGCTTGGCGAAGTATGCCCTGAGTGAGGGCGTGCGCGGCTGCGCTGCCAGCGGTGGTGGCAGCAGCGCCCGCCTGGTTGTTCAGCAGACTTTGCGTGCTAGCGAAGGCGTTGCTGATCGTTTGAGCGTTCGCGTCGCGCGAGACTGCGACGACGGAGAGGAGTTGCTCCTTGGTGCCGAACGTGAACCAGAGGGTGCGTGCAGGAGCGCCGGAGGCAGAGCCTGGAAGCGCGCTGCTCGGCACATTGAGGCACGTCAGATCGGACATGCCGTGGCCTCGTGAACACTGCACGCCTTGGGCAGACATGCTGGCTTGGACTTGCGCTCGGGTCGTTTGGTCGAGCGTGAAGCCGAGCGCGGGGCGGGTCGGCGCTCGTTGTTCGCCGCGGTGAATGGTGGCGAACTGGGCGCGGGCGCGCTCTCGCTGAGCGGGACTCATCGCTTGGTCGTAGCCGAATGGGCAGCCGCCATGCACCATGCGCGTGAGGCCGCGCGCAATCGCGCCACCTGTCGACGTTTGTGCGAACGCGACTGCGCCCAAGCATAGGGAGGCAGTGCCGGCAGCGATGGTCAGAGTTCGAGCGAGAGCGCGGCGCATGATCATTTCCCTACGATAGAAGCCACGAAGGCGGGATCGGTGACGACCGGTGCAAAGCAGCTCGACACGTCTTCATCCGGCACACCATTCATGGTCAGTGCGGGAACCACTTGGTTCATGATGAAGTAGTTGTATTGGTCTGAGGTGATCGCCAGACCAGCATGAGCCGCGGCCATGTTTTGCGGGCCCGTATAGGTGATCCCGTCCGTATATTTGATGCTCGTTGGCCCGCCGTAGGCATAGACCAAGAATGCCGCCAAGTTTCCTTTGAACGTGGGAGCATCATCAGCGGTCGAGGGCGGCTTGCCGGTGCCGATCTTGCTGAATGAATCGCCGAGCTCGCCGCTCGTGTCCGCGAGCACGAGCGATACGATCGATTCGTTGACGGCGACGAAAGCGTTCGCACCGTAGGTCTCCCAGGCATTTTTGCCACTGCTCGTACACTTGAGTGCCGCACCGGGGCCCTTGGCGGTGGTTTCGGGCATACCGGAATTTGTGTCACTATCGCTGCCGCAACCCTGCATCGCCGCGAGCATCACGCCCGCAGCCAACATCTTTTTGAACATCTCGTCCCTTTCGAGGAAGTGCCGACTGGCTCCGAAAGATACGAGCTGCCCCTCCGAGCAGATTTGCGAAATCTGGAATGGGCGTCTATTTCACGGCCTGTGGCGCTCTGACGCGCTCGGCCGCCTGCCCGACGCCTCGATCCTACGCTTCCAAGTCCGCTTGCTCTTGGTCGTCTTCGTCTTCATCCGCCACCACGCTCCGGCTGTTCGCGAGGTTCGCAACCCGCTGCGCGGTGACGAGTGGCAAGAGGCTCATGGCGTTCGACGCGATGGCGAAAGTGGTCTGCATGTCCGAACTCAGGCGCTCGATGACGCGCGAGGCGAGCACCAACAGCGCGTAGCTCGTCACTTGAGCGCTGTGCTTCCACGTCGGGGCGATGCCGGTTGCGCGCGCTCCTCGGTCGACCGCTTCGAATGGTCGGTGGACGAAGAAGATGGCAAAGATACCGCGGGCAAGCGGCGAAATGTCCACGCGACGCGCCCGCTTCTGCACAGACCAGTCGCCGCTACGACGAATCGCCCGCACACCCCCGCGGCGATCTGAGCGCAAACATAACCTTGACGTTATATAGCTAATGAGTTAATCAATGACTCGTGAAGCTCGATGAATCTCTCGACCGAACCCTGACGGCACTCGCGGATCCGACCCGACGCGGGATTCTGGCGCGCTTGGCGCTCGGAGAGGCGACGGTCAGCGAGCTGGCCAAGCCGTTCGAGATTTCGCAGCCGGCCGTCTCGCGTCACATCCGGGTGCTCTCGGAGGCGGGCTTAATCGTGCAGCGTGTCGCGGGCACCAAGCGTCCGTGCCGCTTGGCGCCCGGGGCGCTCTCCGAGCTCGACGAGTACTTGGAGATGCTGCGCGGAGCGCTCACGCACAACTACCGGCGCCTCGACCAACTCTTGGCCAAACAAGCAAAAGGAAAGGACAGAAACCCATGAGCGAGTTGCTGCTGACGACCGAAGGCGAAACCCACATCATCGTGAAGCGAAGGTTCGAGGCATCCCCCGAAGTGGTCTACCGCGCGCACATGGATCCGGAGCTGATTCAACAGTGGTGCCTAGGCCCCGAGGGCTGGACCATGCCGGTCTGCGTCAACGAGGGCAAACCGGGAGGAAAGATTCGCTACGAGTGGTCGAACGGAGAGGGCGCCGGCTTCTTCCTGACCGGTGAGATCCTCGAGCTCGATCCGCCACATCGCATCGTGCACGTCGAACGCATGCACATGCCCGATCCCACGCCCGACAATCACGTCGTCACTACGTTCTTGGCGGACGGTTCCGGAACACTGATGACCATGCGAATGTCCCTGCCGGACGCGCAAACACGGAAGGCTATGCTGGCCACCGGCATGGCGCGCGGGATGGAGGCTTCGTACGCGCGACTCGAGCGCGTTTCGGGCTGGAAGGTCGCCTCTTGAAAGGCTAGAGCACGATCGGAATCGCCACGTGGCCTGGTCGAGGCGGCGGTCAACGCGCAGCTCAGCGAGCCGTTTCGCGACGCTCGCGCAGCGCTCACTGCAACCGCTGCCGTGGCCTGCGGTTTCCCGGTAACGAAGGCAAAAAGGCCCCGGTCGCGGCTCGCAACAGCCGAAGCCAGAACCGCACTCGCTGTCTGATTGGCAATGCTTCGTGCACTGCCCAAGGTAGGACTGATCGGCGCTCGAAACGGGCCAGCGATCAGCGAGCACCGCGACGCTCGCAAAAGTCAAAACCGCAGGCGGCGGTTTCCGCTGCTGTCGATGCGCCCGTGCAGCCCGCTCCGATGCCGATTTCGTTCACGCTTCCCGTGTCGAAAAAGTCCCAATCGCAAGAGATTGCCGAGCTGCCTGCGTTCGCCCCTGCACCACCCTACGCGGCTGCGCCCGCGGTCGCTCCACCGGCCGAACCCCCAATATTCGAGGCTTTTCCAGCGCTGCCTGCGGCCCCGCCGGCCGACGCGGCACCATCGCTCGACGAGCCAGCACCCGCTCCAGTGGCTTCCTTTGCCACACCAGCGCGCGCCGTGAGTACCACCCACGCCCACGCGACCAACATCGATGAGCGCAGCATCGACAGCACTTTACATCAGCCAAGCAAAGATGTCGCACTTTAGGATGAGGTAAGCCAACTGGACATCTCGTGGCTGTTCCCTAGAACAAGAGCATGCAGCAAACGCAGTACTTCGCCGCCTTCGCCTTGCTCGTAGCGTGCACTCACACGCCTACTGTCACGCGTGAGCCGGAGCAGGTGTCGCAAGTCGTGCCTGCCGCTGGCAACGGCCAAGCTACCAAGCCGCGTGTTGGCCCCGGCAATGGGCAACCTGTCGAGACTGCGCAGCCCAATCTGCCTGGAAACAAGCCTGCATTCGCGGGGCAGACGCGGGCACCCGCCGTTCACACACAGACGCCGTTCAAGGTGACGGAGCTCGCGGCTGGTTTCGCCGATCCTTGGGGGTTGGCATTCTTGCCCGACGGGCACGTATTCGTGAGTGAGAAGCTCGAGGGTAAGCTGCTCGTCGTCTCGCTCGACGGCAGGAAGCCACTCGAAGTGCAAGGTGTGCCGCGCGTGGTCGGAAAAGATCAAGGAGGCTTGCTCGATGTCGCGCTTGGCCCTGACTACAGCGCGAGCAAACAGATCTTCCTCAGCTACTACGAGCCACGCGAGGGCGGAAATGGGCTTGCCGTCATGCGTGCCCGCTTCGTCGATGGCGCGCAGCCCAGGCTCGAAGAAGCGCGCGTCATCTTCCGCATGCAGCCCACGCTCGACTCGACCAAGCACGCGGGGGGGCGTCTAGTATTTGCGCCCGATGGCAAGCTGTTCATCACGCTCGGTGAGCGCTCGATTTTGAAAGGGCGCGTCCAGGCGCGCGATTTAGCCAGCGATCTCGGAAAAATCGTACGCATTCAGCCGGACGGAACGATCCCTAAAGACAATCCGTTCGTTGCCAAGGCGGGCGCGCGGCCCGAGGTTTGGACGCTCGGTCATCGCAACGTCCTGGGAGCCGCGCTCGACGCGCAGAAGCGTTTGTGGGTCGCGGAAATGGGGCCGCGCGGGGGCGACGAGCTCAATTTGATCGAACGCGGCAAGGACTACGGTTGGCCTACCATCGGCTACGGGGAAGAGTATTCCGGCGAACCCATCCACGAGGCCACACAAGCTCCAGGTTTGGAGCAGCCCGTTTACTATTGGGATCCGGTGATCTCGCCTGGTGCTCTCACCATCTACTCGGGCGATCTTTTCCCAGAATGGAAAGGAAACTTTTTCATCGCCGGGCTGTCGAGCAAAGCCTTGGTACGGCTCGTCTTGCAGGCTGACCGCGTGGTCGGTGAAGAGCGCTTGCTCAGCAGCCGTTCGGAGCGCATTCGCTCCGTCATCCAAGGGCCAGAAGGCGCCCTCTATCTGCTGACGGACGGCTCGAACGGAAAGCTGCTGAAGCTGACGCCGTGACCGGCTTTCCTCGAGCAAGTGGCAACGGCCGAGCAAGCGATGGCGGTGCAGGCAACGCGTGCAGCGGCGGTGCGACGGCAGCTGGCGGCCGCGCGACCGCAGCAGCTGGGGGCGATCTCGAGACATCGAGCCCGGGCGCCGCTGGCGATCTGCGCCGCGGGCCTTGCGCGCCGCAGGCGAAACTTGAATGTCGACGCGGCCCTGGACCCACGCACTCTAGCCTGCCAGAGGCTCGCAAGTGAAGAACTCGAAGCTCTGGCACACGCAGCCCGGTTCACCGCCGATACACGTGCATTGCGGACCGCAACTACAACTGACTCCCGCGTAGATCGAGATACAATCGTTGCGATTGTCGCAGTCGACCTCGGTCGTGAGCTCGAGGCAGGTCTCGGCGCCTGCCGGCACGCACTCCTTGCGCTCGTAATCGCAGTTATAGCCTCGGTCGCAATCGCTCTCCTCGTCGCACCTGGTGGATCCGGGTTTGGAGCCACTCCCCCTACCTGCGGAACTCGCCGTCCCGCCCGTTTCACCGGAGCTTGCGCTGCCGCCCAACTGGTTTCCGGTAGCGCTCGTGCCGGCAGAAGCGTTCATGCCGCCGCTCGATCCCCCGGTGTTACCGCCGCCTCTCGAGCTGCGATGCTGCTCCGAGCAATCGTCGGACCAGTCACAATCTTCGCGGCAACTGACGTCACAAGCGAAGCTCGACGTCGCACACACCACTGACAAGAGAACGGACTTGATCATGGATTTCCCTCTGGGTTTTCGCGCTATTTCGGCGACCGAGCTCCGCCCGCGACGGCGAACGAAGTTGGCCGAACCAAGTGAATCGGTTCGCCAGTGCGTGCCCGGTCGCGCGAGATCCGTTCAAACCCACGCGAGAAAACGTAGCGTTCGACCGAGTGGCCTTCGCGTACCCCTCCCGCTCCCGCGGCCGAACCCCTATCCGGGGCCGCGCTCGCGCGCGCCCTTTTCTATGGATCAAGACTGCCCAATGGCAGCAATCCTCGACTCATGCACAGACGGTTGCGCGCGCAGGCAGTCCAGCGCCGCCACTAGGCGGGAGCGAAGCAGAGCCGGCTCGGTGCCCAGGCCGGAGATGACCTCCAAAACCGCGTTCACGGGTCTCGAACACCTCGCCGAACATGTCAGGCACGAACGCGGCCCGCATCAGTGCACGCGGCATCAGTTCATTCGGATGAGCGCGTAAGCGCGAGCCCGACGGGGTTGATTTTGGGGCGCTCGCGTTCCCGCCACGCGACTCGCGTTAGCGCCGCGTTCCCGCTACGCGGCGCCGAAGGTTGAGACGCAGCTCGGCGTGATGTGGCCCCATCAACCCCAATCCCGTCAGAACGGTGCCGTCGGTGTTTGCGCGAAACACCAGCGGCGTCGAGGCCGCGAAACCGCTGCTCTTCATGAAAGAGCACGCCCAGCCGCCCACAGAAGCCGTCCAGCTCGCGCTCGTGAGGTCAGCGCCAAAACGGCTTCGTCAGGGGGCGATAGTCCAGAGAGCCTCATGGTTGGTAATCGGTTCGAAGCGTATTCCGGCGGCTTCGAGGATGGGCCGTTGCGCAAGCATCGCGGCCAGCGCGTCCATCTGATGGGCGTGCTCGAGCGACTCCCAGACGCTGACGTTCGTCAGGCAGCCGTGGGCTCGGTCGATGCCCACGTAGTAGTGGAGACGTAGGAGGCGGCCCCGCTAATCGCTCCGAACGAGCCCCGCCATCAAGGCGTAGCCGGGAGCGGCCGGAGCCAGCGCGGCCCGCTCGAAACCGGCGTGGACGCTGACAGCACGGCCTGTTCACGTAATATCTCTCAAATATCTCTTCCGTTAACGAACGGTTACAGGATGGTGACGGCTCAGGAGCCGCTCCTGACCCGTGGCGGCGGGCAAGTCCAAGAACCGGCGGCACGTGCGACGACGCTTTGCTCGTCCTAGCCCCCACTCGAAAGTCATATGAGCTTGCGATTGCCGCTGCGCTGTCCCATGTTCCGCCCGTGAGCGATGCGATTCGCGGTTTGCGCATTTTGGTCACGGGAGCAACGAGCGGCATCGGTGAGCTCTTGGCGCAGCGCTTGGCCGAGGGCGGCGCTACCGTGCTCGTGCACGGCCGAGACGCAGCCCGTGTCGAAGAGGTGTCCGCCAAGCTGCGCGCTGCCGGCAGAAGCGTCGAAAAATTCGTCGCAAATCTGTCGGCGCTCGCGGAGGCGGCGCGGCTCGCGCGTGAGGTCGCAGTCGCGGGTTCGCTAGACGTGCTCGTGAACAACGCGGGTGTTGGCTTTGGCAGTGACCCGAGCCACCGCGAAGTGAGTGAAGACGGCTTCGAGCTGCGCCTCGCCGTCAATTTCCTAGCTCCCTTCGTGCTCACGGAGCGACTCACCGCGCGTGGCTTGCCCACGCAGGCCGTGATCAACGTCGCCTCTGCCGGCCAAGAGCCGCTCGACCAGAGCGACGTGCTGAGTGAACGCAGCTACGACGGCATATCGGCCTATCGGCGCAGCAAGCTCGCGCTGATCACGGATACATTTCAGCGCGCCGCCCAAGACCCCGCGCGTAAATACGTAGCGCTGCACCCCGGTGCCTTTCTCGCAACCAAAATGGTGCGCGAGGCGAACATCACACCGCAAGGCACGGCGGAGTCCGGCGCCAACGTCGTGCTGTTCGTCGTCGAACAGGCGCTCGCCGGTCAAACCGGCGTATACTTCGATCGCGAACGGCAAACCGCGCCGGACAAATCTGCTTCGAACGCGGCCGCGCAGGCTTTTCTGCGCGCAGAAGCGTTGCGGCTAACCGCGCCGTTTCGCTGAGAGCCGAGCGCTAAACTTACGACGCACTTCGACGTTGATCGATTTGTTGTCTTGCTAGTGCTCGTCGACGATACGAAGGCGGGGGCCGGCCTGTGGCTGCAATGTGCGTGCTGATTCGAGCCGTTCGTAGCATCGTGAACAACGTCTCCCGATCCGGGGCGAGCTCGGCCCGACCGCCGCAAGCGCAAATCACGCGGGGCCTCATCCGGCGGAGTTGCTGCGGGGGGCCGCTTTCCCGCCCTGTCACAGGCCAAGTCTGTCACGTTGCGCCTGAACAGTACAACCGAGGCGTGCGCACCATGAGTACGCCGACTGTCCCCAAGAGCCGCGGGTCATCATCGAAGATCGCTTCCAGGTTGAGCGAGATGCCTCGATCGCCAAACCCAACCTTTTCGGTCAGGAAACAAAAACGGGCGTCGGGAATATTGGGTTCCATGCCCAAAGCGTCCGCTGCTCGCCTTCTGATATCGGCCGAACGGTTTGACGGAGCAGGGTCCGAAGTGCACGCTTTTATGAGGGAATGTGTTCCGTCCAGCGACGAAAAATACAGTCTCTCCACTATCGCCAATGGCGTTTGGAGTCAGGCCCTATGAGCACGCTGGAAGTGATTCGCGACGTGGGTGGCGTACTAGGCAGCCTTGGCGGGTTGAGCGGTCTAGCAGCGTTCATCAACAGCATCAGGCGCCCTCTCGTGCCGCCGCCGAAGCCGAAGCGTAGGCGTCGTCGAAAACGGAAACAACCTAGTCAGGATCAGCCGCAGTGAACTTGCTACCTCCGCTCGCGAGGATCTAGCGCCCGGCCCCCGAGTTGCCCCAGGGACCGGGCTGCCTTGCGGCTGTTTGCGGTGGGAGAGGGATTCGAACCCCCGGTACCGTTTCCGGTACGGCCGCGTTTCAGGCGGCTGCCATAGGCCTCTCGACCATCCCCGAATCGGGCTGACAGGTGTGAGCCAGATTCGGGGCCGGTGGAACGCCGACGGTAACCATCGGGCGAGCGTGGTCAAGGCCGACGGCGAGATCTTGGACGCCAATCCAGGGTTTCTTGTAAGCAGTTCCGTGACCTGGCTTAGGTGACCTCGGTACGAATGAACAAGGGCGTGGAGTTGCCCCCGGTCGGACCGGACCCCTGGTTGCTATGATGCCAGTTGCTGATTCCTAAATTCAACAGGCGAAAGCATGCGCAGGCCTTTGTGCGGGCGGACGCGGTT
>Ga0302321_100000193_pt1 | contig 53717 bp, 54 predicted proteins | sample Fen_T0_1_FD_202505 | JGI IMG/M metagenome (GOLD analysis project Ga0302321, IMG submission 202505) | Peat permafrost microbial communities from Stordalen Mire near Abisko, Sweden - Fen_T0_1 | ecosystem: Environmental > Terrestrial > Soil > Wetlands > Permafrost | place: Sweden: Abisko... | reverse complement strand
CGCAAATGGGTAACGAACGTTTGGATGGGCATTAGTTCTCAGTGAAACTCACGTCGCCACGCACCTTGACTTCCTCATTGAAATTGCCGGTGCGGGCTTGCTCTAACGAATGCTCAGTGGGGTCTGGTGGGGCGGGGCTGCCACTCCGGCTGCGCCGCCAGCGACGCTTCAGCTCTTATTGAGGAAATCGAGCAGATCGGTATTGAGCTGATCTTTGTGAGTGTCTGCGAGTCCGTGCGGGGCGCCCGCGTAAATCTTCAGCGTTGCGTGCTTGACAATTTTCGATGAACAGAGGCCCGCGGCGCCGATCGGCACGATTTGATCGTCGTCGACGTGAACCACCAGCGTCGGCACGTCAATCTTCTTGAGGTCCTCGGTAAAGTCCGTTTCGGAAAACGCCTTGATGCAGTCGAAAGTGTTCTTATGGCCAGCGCGCATCCCTTGAAGCCAGAACGAGTCAATCATGCCCTGCGAGACCTTGGCACCGGGCCTGTTTGCTCCGAAGAACGGGCCACTAGCCAGATCCCTGTAGAGCTGCGAGCGGTCAGCCGTGGACCCGCGACGGATCTCGTCGAACACCTGAATCGGCAATCCGCCGGGATTGGCTGGCGTTTTCAACATCAGCGGCGGAACGGCGGAAATCAGCGCGACCTTAGCCACGCGCGTTGTGCCATGCCGACCGATATAGCGGGCAACTTCGCCTCCGCCTGCGGAGAAACCGACTAGCGTGACACTTTTCAGGTCGAGCGTCTCGATGAGCTCCGAGAGGTCGTCGGCATAGGTGTCCATATCGTTGCCAGTCCAGGGCTGACTCGACCGGCCATGGCCGCGACGGTCATGGGCAATGCAGCGATAGCCCTTGGAAGCCAGGAACATCATTTGAGCCTCCCAGCTGTCCGCGCTAAGAGGCCAGCCGTGGCTGAAGACCACGGGCTTTCCGCCGCCCCAGTCCTTGTAGTAGATTTGCGTTCCGTCTTTCGTAGCTATCATACTCGTTACTCTTCCTCTTTGACAGTCCTGCGAGGTTGCATCCGGCGCGCCGTCGATTTTCTATTCCGTCGTCTTGCCGTCGAAATGCTCCTTGTCGGCTTCCGCGTCTGCACGTGTATGGTGCACGACGCCGTCTCGATGATTCGGGGGCGCATAGAGCGTGTAGAGTTTCAGCGGAACAGTGCCCGTGTTGATGATGTTGTGGTTTGTTCCGGCCGGAACGAGAACCGCGAAGCCCGCTCGGATCGCCGTTCGAACCCCACCGAGAACCGCCTCACCAGTCCCCTCTTCGACGCGAAAGAACTGGTCGAGTTTGTGCACTTCCGCGCCGATTTCCTCCTTCGGCTTGAGCGCCATGACTACGAGCTGGCAGTGCTTTGCGGTGTATACCACCCGGCGAAACTCATCGTTCTTGACCGCGAGACTCTCGATATCTTGGACAAATCCAGTCATAGCTGCTCCTTCTCTATACCCGCTGGAAGCGTTTGCGGATCGACTCGTTGCAGTGGTCGTCACCGCACTCGGGCTGGAAGTGTCCAACTCGGATGACTTGCGGGAACATGCGAATACCGTAAACGCCAGGGCCATCGCGGCCGTACCTGGACCACGACGTGTCTTTAACATGAGTACTCCCGCATCATCGACACAGCGCTAAGCAAGGTTTGGACCACAATGATTGCGTCGCAACGGGTCGCGCTGCGTGGCCTGCTATTGGGTGTCAGCGGGCGCCTGAATTACTCGCAACTTCACACGAAACCGAGGGCACAGCGCCCTTTTTACGCCCACACTGGGATCCGGAGGTTTGCATTCTGCCGAACGCGGAAAGCAATTTGCGAAGAGACTTGTGGCCGGCAATCTGCGTCGAAACGGCCCACTCTATTGCGTCGCACGCGGGCGTACCACACGGGCGGCGACTCGGTCGCAGCGGCCAAAGGATTCGTCCCCTGCCGTCGGATGAACGTAACTGGGGCGAGTATCCTCTCGCCAATGGCAACCGAAGTCCCCCCAAATCGCAATTGGCATCTCTGAGTCGGCAAGGCAGTCAATTGTCGACGGCTTGTCGTGAGTGCTTGCCGAAAGCTACTCCGTATATTTGAAGACCCACAACTTCCACTGGAATGTGACTGGTCCGATGTTCCAGACGCTGCACTTGATGTTCGAGACGCATTACAACGAGCTGGCCTTGGCGGTCGACTTAGTCGCCGAGCGGATCCGAGCGCTGGGTCACTTCGCCCCGGGGACCTATCGCGAGTTTACCAAACTATCGAGTATCCCGGAGGTTGATGGGGTTCCCGCTGCCACCGACATGATTCGCGAACTCATCGCTGGGCATCAGACGGTTACCAAGACTGCCCGAAGTGTGTTCGCTGCGGCGGAAGCAGCCGCGGACCAAGCCACCATGGGCCTTTTAACTCAGAGCCTGCAGGTGCATGAGAAGACATGCTTGGATGCTCAGATCGCTCCTGGCACGGTAGAACCGACTTCACCCCAAAGTGGAAATAGAACGCCCCGGATTTGCAATTTGCGACGCCGGGAATTGGTCAATTGAGTCCCCAGTACCGTCACTCTCGAACGAAAGCCCGCGAATTGCGCTTGGAACGTGCTGTGCAGGCACGAGTGGACCCGATGAGAGTACCGTTCAATGCGTGGCGCTGGGACTACCAGCAGGCGGCTCGCACCGATGCCGCGCCACGCACTAGCCCGAGTCAGGGGTTTCGCTTGAACTTTGACGCGGAGGGTCTGGTGTGGGCGAATCCATAGCACAATCGAATCTCGCTCGACGCTTCGCCTTCATATTCAGAATTGCGTGGCTTTGGCTACTGTATGCGTTGGTCGCGTCAGCGGTGATGCACGCGTACATGTACAAGTGGAAATTTCGCACAGACGACCCCAACTTTTCACTTGAGAGTCTGGTTCACTTTTCCGCGTCGCATCCGTATGCCGAGCGCCTCTTGTCTCCACTCTTGATACGAGCAGCATCAGATTGGCTTCCCACTGAACTGACGCAGCGCTTTGCTCAATACCTGACACAAACCTCCCGATTGCTGATGTATAGGCAAGCCGGTGACGTGTGGGACCTCGAGAAGAGTCTACATTACCACATCGCCTACGCGTACATGTTTCTGTGCCTAATCGGGCTACTGTTGGTGGGTCGTCGCCTCACGCGGATTGCTTGCTCGACGGGTGCGCTTTTCTCAGATCTTGCCCCGGTGGTTGCGTTGATCTTCTTGCCACTTACCTTCCACCTGGGGGGCTTCATCTACGATTTTGCTGAACTGGCTTTGATCGGGTACGCGACGCTCGCATTGATTGAGCGTCGCTACCTGGCTTTTCACCTCATATACTTGGTTGCGATTCTGAACAAGGAATCGAACGTCCTTCTCATCGTCTACTTTGCGCTGCTCGCATTCCCCGAACTTAATCGCCGTCGCCGGATAGCGCACGCTCTTGTATTAGCGACTACCGGGCTATTGCTGACCCTGACGATCCTTCACGTCACGCGTGCGGCGCCAGGCGCGCCAGGTATTCTCAACTTCGCCGAAAACGTGGCATTCTGGTGCTCACCGCGTTCCTATTTTAAGGTCATCGAGGGATACTCTCCGTTAGTGCCATTTCCTCAGGGACTGCATTGCGTGAACTTGTTCATATTGGTAGCAATAGTGCTTCTCGCGCACCGCCGTGCGCCGATTCGCCAACGACGTCTCTTCTTTGCGATGCTAGCCATCGGGGCCCCGCTTCTGCTCACTTTTGGCTGGCAAGACGAGATTCGTGCGATGGCGCTATGCCTCATACCGTTGTACCTACTGGCGTGTCACGCGCTAAAGTACGTGTACGATAATGTGGAGTTGCACCAGCGAGCCGCTAGTGAACATTCCCTCAACGAAGGACGCTAGCAAGCCCGGTACACAACGGTAATGGCGCTGCTCGATACGCCTAGCAGGCCGCCCAATTCACGAGATCAATCGACGAACTGAAACTGAGCATCGCCTGAGCCAACGCAACCCCAATAGCCGTCGCTACCATACATTCAGTGTATTTCGCGGCACCTGTTTCGTGCCGAACCAATCGACACGGATTTCTGAGGCGGATTCAGGCCTTGCGAGCTTCCAGCAAGCTGAATGGCGACGGTGTTTGCACAACGCGCGTCAGAGCGAGACCTGCTGTTGCAAACAGTTGCTTCATTTCGGTTGAAGTCCGTTCCTTGCCGCTCAACATGACCAGCATGTTGACGTCCATCAACATCGCTGGCGACGGCATTCCATCATCTGGTATGAGCGCTTCCACCACAGCCACCGTAGCACCGGGCGCCATGGCTTGGCTCACATTGCCAAGAATGGTTCGTACGCTTTCGTCGTCCCAATCATGGACGATGTGCTTGAGCAGATAGAGATCTCCTCCCGCTGGCACCGACTTGAAGAAGTCACCCTGGATGCATTCCACACGCTCCGATAGGCCATCGGCGGCGATTGCGGCTCTTGCCGTAGCGACAACTTCAGGCAGGTCGAACAACTGCCCCTGTGCACCAGGTAACTTACTGAGCACCCATGATAGGAACGCCCCGTGCGCGCCACCGACGTCAACCACGCGCTTGGCCGTCGGGGGATTCCACGCTGCGCTGACCGCGCCGATTGCCATGCTGGATAGTCCGGTCATCGCCTGCGAAAAAGTTTCGCCCTCGGATGCGTTTTCCTTGTAATAATCCCAGAGATTCGCGCATCCCAAAACTTCTGCGGCAACGGTCTTGCCACGTCGAATGGTGCGTTCCAAATGACCCCAAGGCAACCAGTGACCGGGTGCCGTCTGCACATCGAGCATCGCACGCATGGAACCGGGAACGTCACTGCGTAAAAGCTCGCCTTGCGCGGTAAGTTCGAACAAGCCAGTGCCCCCATTGCGAAGAAGTCCGATCATCGAACCTGCACGCAAAACGCGATACAAAGCGCTGGCATCCAACTGAAGGTGTTCGGCAATCATCGGAGCAGTCTTGTGTCCGCTGGCAATTGCATCGAAGACCCGAAGGCGCGCGAGAGTCCCAGTGATTTGACAAGCCCATGCGCCCATCACGGTCTGCATCAACGCTATGGAAGCTTCTGCTGCTTCCGAATGGGCGGCGTGTGGGCGATTGGCGGTCAATTGTGCGGCATTGGTAGGTGCGTTCATCGTATGTTATCCCTTTCGATCTGGCGCTACTTGGAAGCATGTTCATGAGTTAGCCCATCGGGCAGGAGACTGATCTCCCAACGTCGTTCATGCTGTTGCGTCATCCCTCGCCTCAGGCCCCACGCGAACTCGTTACTCAACTCGGAATGCATACGCCATTTCAGTCACATTCACGACATGATTTTGACGAAGCCCGCCATGAATGAACACGTCGTCATGCAGGCGGTGGGTCGTTGCCCCAGCTCCGCACTTGTTCGGGGTCTACGCTACTAAGGCCCGATGCCCACACAAGAAATGGCGTTGCCTAACGTATCGACGCGCCTTTCACCGGTCCGCAACCAGCCGCAGTTTTGCACAACGCAAAAACCATGGCGCCGTGACATTCGGCACTTGGGGGCTCCAGATACCTCACACGCTGGTAACGCCCTTGTGCGCGCCATGGCATGCGCATTGCACTCGGTTTTCTTGCGTGAACTTCGGTTAGGGTATTGGCGTGGCGATTGGAAATGCGCTGCAGGCTGCGTGGGCAAACCCGACGTCGGTGGCCGCAGACAGCGCGAACGACTGTGATTCAATGTCATTTGAACCAATCATTGCAAATTACGGCTACTGGGCGCTCATCGTAGGGACCGCGCTGGAAGGTGAAACTATTCTCGTAGTTGCCGGCTATATGGCACACCGCGGTTACCTGCATCTGCCTTTTGTGATTGCGGCCGCCATGCTCGGTACGTTTTTCGGTGACCAAATATTCTTCCAGTTGGGCCATCAATCGGGCAGCGCGTTTCTCGCGCGTCACCCGCATTGGCAACCAAGAGCGGAGCGCGTGCGGCGGTTGTTCGAGCGGCATAGAATTGCGTTTGTGATGGCCTTTCGTTTCATGTACGGCATTCGAACTGTGGCGCCTTTCGTGATCGGTATGAGTGGCTTTCCAAGGAAATTGTTCGTACTTCTCAATGGGATAAGTGCCGCAATCTGGGCCATTACGGTAGGTGGAGCCGGCTATCTGTTTGGTCAAGTGCTCGAGAAATTGTTCAGCGAGGCAAAGCGCCTTGAGCTACCCGCTATCTTGACCGTAGTTGTGATCGGGATTGCCATTTGGATGTGGCATTTGCGGCACGTGCGCAAAGAGATGTCACCGGGTTCATTGCTTGAAGGTCAATAAAGGATGACGAGTGCAGGAATTGCGAAGCCAAAGGATCCGTCCACTGCCGTCGGATGAACGCAACTTGTCAAGGCAAAGTTGAGATGTCGGGGTGGGAGACTAGCCGGTTGCCTTGATGCGCTGCAGTAGCAGGGGTTTGTCGCGCTTGGTCCTCGCTTTGGCGAGGTTCTCTGAGTCCTTGGTCGCCTGCTTGTCCTTGATCTGCTGTAGGACGCCCGAAAGGAGCTTGTTCGAGACAATGGCCCCCTGGGTGATCTTAGCCTCCTCCTTGGCGAAACTCGTCATCGTAAGGACTTTGCCATCGTGCCGTACCTGGACGGTGCCATCGTTTAGTTCATAGACGGTAAGCCGCTTGCCGGCGAGAGTCCGCGTCGCTTCCGTGTCTTCTGGCAGGAACAATTGGCGTTGGTAGTTGAAGGTGAGGGATTGACTGACTTGCCGTGTCTCTTGCCAAGTGAAGATGTCATCGAGATTCTCGGTCGCTAGCACAGGACGATGAGCATCGACCGCTCCCGAGTACTCGTCGAGCACCATGCGAGCCAATGTGGTCTTGCCAACTTGGCGCGGTCCGAGCAGCGCCACGACTGGTCTTTGCTGGAGCAGGGAGAGCAGTTCGTGGAGATGTCGCCGACGTTGAATCGCCGGACAATGATACATCGAAATCTCGCCACCGCGTGACGACATTTCAATAAAGCGAACCACTGGCCGCCTCGTCGTGTATTGAGTCAGTGTCCGTAGTTATTGGACAATATACTGCAACTGGCGTCTCATCAAGCAAACGCTAGAGCAACCCGATTGTGTGTCTTCACCTCGCTTCAAGTCGACAACCCGTCACTCGAATCAGCACCAACAGCAGGCACATGACCGCTTGCAGCACCCGAACCCGTTGTCGGAGTTTGGCGTTCTCGGAGTAGAGTTCAATCTCGGTTCGAGTCACCGACAAGTTCACGGACTCGTGGGTCGTACACGTTACGGCCAGGCAAGCAGTTGGGGTGAGCCGTCGTCACATCCCTGGCATTGCAAACTGCATTGAGCCATCGACCGACTATCCATGTTGGTCAATTTCTACTTTGATTTCAAGACACTCGAATCATCGCGCAGAATACTCCACCATGTCGTGACGCTCAGCACGGCTATTCGTGCGGCAGTCACCAAGGACAAATTTCTGATTGAGGTCCAGGACGATGGTCGGGGAATCGATTGGGAGCGCGTGCGCGAATTGGCGCGTAAACGCAATCTGCCTCACGAGAAGCAGGGCAATCTCGGCGCCGCGCTGCTTCGCGAAGGTTTTACCACCAAGCAGATGGCAACCGACGTGGCTGGGCGCGGTGTGGGCATGAGTGCGGTAAACTACGCCGTCAAGGACATGGGCGGCAACATCGAACTCATTAGCGAATTGGGCAAAGACACCACCAGGCGATTCGAGTTCCCGAAAGGCGACCAGCGAGCCACCGCGTCCCTCCCTCTTGCCTCCCAAAGGCATGAAGGGTAGCGTCTTGTATTGGAGACATATAACCCTTGACCAAGACGACCGCCGTTCAGGGTACTCGAGCACTTTGGGTGTCGCTCATCCAACGGTTGGTCGTGGTGATTGCAGGCGTCATGCTTCTGGTCGCCGCAGGGGCGTACCTAGGGATATCTCGGCACGAGCGCGCAACGCTGGTCAACGGAAAGGTTACGGCCGGCAAGATGGTCGTCAATTTCTTCGCGACCTCCTCGGCGCCAGCCGTCGTGTTCGGTGACACGGAAACGTTAGCCAACGACGTCAAGGATCTTGCGAAGAACCGTGACGTCGTCGACGCCGAAGTATGGCAGCGCGCACCAGGTTCCAATGAAACCACATTGCTCGCCGACTTCAATCGTGCGGGAGTCAAGAAGACTCGCGCAGCACCGGCTGAGTTCAAGGAGAGTGTGGCGGTTGGTGAAACGGAAGTCGCCATCGAGCAGCCGTTTTCAAATCCTGAAGGGGTCGTTGTCGGCAGTGCACGCATAGTCTTCTCGCTCGCACCTGAGATTGCCGCTAGCCAGGCCACGACGCGGCGGATCCTTTGGATTGCGTCGATCCTAGGACTCCTGGTGGCGGGCGTTTTGGTGCTGGCAGTCGGCCGTTCGCTGCTGCAGCCCATGCGCGAGTTGCGGATGGCCCGCGAGCTCGAAATTGCGACGAACATCCAGCAGGCGATGTTGCCGACTAAGCCCACCCACCCGGAGTTTCTGGTTGGCGGCCGCATGATTCCAGCCGACGAGGTCGGGGGTGACTTCTTCGACGTCTTGAGCAGTGAACACGACCTATGGGTCACGGTCGGCGATGTGTCGGGCCACGGAATCGGTGCTGGACTTATCATGTTGATGGTGCAGTCAGCATTCTCGACGCAATTTCGCACCAACCCGAATCAAGATCCGAATCTCGTTATGGGGACGGTCAACGGCCTGCTTTGGGAGAATATCACGGAACGCCTGCGCGAGAACAAGTACGTCACTTGTCAGCTGCTAGCGTATCAAGGCGACGGCGTATTTCACGTGGCTGGAGGTCACCAATGGCCCTTCGTGTATCGCGCTGCCACCAAGACAGTTGAGCGTATCGACGCGACAGGTCCGTGGCTGGGTATTATCAAGACATGGCCGCTCGCTGCGCACACGGCGTTTCGGATGGAGCAAAATGACGTCTTGTGCCTCTATTCGGATGGCCTGATCGAGGCACGTGACGAGCAGGGAAACCTGTACGATGCAGCTCGTTTTGTCGCATCGCTCGAGGCGGCATTGCAGCACACGAACGATTTAGAGGCTGCGATCGACCGAGTTCTTTACGATCTCTTCTCATTCTGCCCCAAACCTGATGACGACGTGAGCGTTCTGCTCGTCCGGCGCGCCGTTGCCGGTGTGTCGGTGGCCCCGTTGCTATCTGCGGATCCCGCGGCTTTGCCGCCAGCATAGTGGTCCGAGCGGCCCATCCGCTGCGTGCCAGTGGTGCGCACTAGAGCGAGCAGCGCGCAGTAACGAGCACTCGACTCATCAGGATCGTGCAAAAAAGGTCCATCTTGCCTTCGTGCGCGACGCGGGCGAGACCTAGCGTCGCGCGCGGCATGCCGCCGGATACGGAGCGACGCATCTCTTCCAGGTAGGTGCCCTTGGCGTCGGCTTTCAACTGCACAATTCGCTGTTCGAGCAATTGGCAGCGCGCCGCTATCGACTCATTCGAAACGCGTAACTCGACGACATTCTTCAGATCGAAGAGCTCGAGGATGACCGGTCGCCGCACGGAGCCATAGCTTAGGGCGTTCGAAAACAGTTCCCAGCACGCGAGGCTCACTTTCTCGGCAACGGTTGGCCTGAACTTGGCCTTGGACAAGGTGGTTACGTAAAGATGCGTCGGCTCGAGGATATTTGAACCTGCTTCGCAGACCACGCGCAATATGAGCTGGTTGTCTGCACTGTTAGCTTCATTGGGATCGAATCGTCGCGAGACCGGCTCTTCGTCAGAGCTACTGCGCAAGCGCTGTCGATAGCTCGAGCCATCCCCTTCATTGGTGGAACTTCCCGAGCGCTGTCGATAGCTCGAGCCATCCCCATGGTCGGGCTTTGCCTGACTTTTTGGACTCGAATAATCCGGGGGCTTGTTCATCGGGTTCGTGGCTAGTCATCGAAAGGCCACCGGCGCAGACTTGTCTATGCCGCCGTGCCGTCTTTGGGTTCAACGAACACTACGTTGCCAACCAGGGAGCGAAGTGCCGAAAAGTTCGTGACCTGCCAGGTGATGTGCCGGGAAGTGACGAAGGTGAGCCGGTAACGCTGGGCCGCAGGGAGTTGGTTGAGCCACATTGCCCAATCGATGAACAAGCGGATTGCTGAGGAATTGACGAATGTCAGCTCGGATACATCCACCGTGAAGGTAGCGACATGGGAAGCGAGTATCTCGGCATGCAATGCGCGAAAGTAGATCCCGATGTTTTGGTTCGGCTCGCGCGTGGCGATCATGCCCCGGATCATCAGGCGCGTTTCCCCTTCGATCGTCATCGAGAGGCTGTCGACCTTTGGGATCGTGATATTGGAAAATGTGGTCATATAGCTCCGCGTGCAGTTAACCGGATACGTCCGTCGCCAGTCTCGACCATGCTCAACTCGACTCCGCCCTCGAAGCGCATGCGTGCGAGGCCTAATCGCGCCGATCCCTCAGGGTTTTCGGCTGCCCGCTTGAAGGCTTCGAGATACGCAGTCTGTGGATCGGTTGAACAGATCCACTGAAGCTCTTCGCGCAGACTCGCCAAGTCTTCCGGGGTTGGTTTGCTACCGACGGTGATCTCGATGCAGTCCTCTTGGGAACTGATGAGGATCTCCAAGTCGCTTTTGGGCCCGCTTTGCGAATACTTCACCGCATTCTCGAGTGCCTCTTGGATGATTAACTGAGCGCGATCGCTTACCGCATTTTTGCCAAACGTCGTCTGGCAGAACGATTGCCCGAGGTGGCGGATTGCTTCGATGTACTCCCAAAGTGGCTTGAATCGAACCTCGATGAGCGTTGCCGCATTGGGGCCCAGGCTGTCGATCAGACTCTCGTTCGCTGTCATTCGGTGCCTACGCTTGAATCTAATCAGCCGGAACGACTGACCAGATCCAATACGGACAGGGCCGGAACAGGCTAAGCCATCGACGCGGCTATCTTGCGCGCATCGGGTAGGCTGATTGCCTACGCGCAGCAGCTACCTGATCTCGAGGAGCTCGACCTCGAACGGCAACGTCGCATTCGGCGGGATAACCCCGCCAGCCACGTGATCCGGGAATTCCAACGTCGATGGACGAACCGAGATTCGCACAAGTGGTAGGCGATTGTGCGAGTGCGCCGCTCTCGGATGGGAGGTGGCCGTGCCACGACGGGCGCAGTTGCTCAATCGTCCCGTTGGACTGAGCCGATGCGCGGTAGCGGCGAGGCATGGCTAGTCGCTATGCACAAAGAGGCTCCCGGCGGGATCCGAGGGCGACTGGCCTGCACGATAGACTGGATAGTTTTGGAGTGACTCGTCGTTCGGCAGGGACGCATGGCGGTGGAAAGGCAAGCTAGTTGCCAGGTGCTACGAGCGCGGGCTCAACTGGCCTTCCGAAGAAGATCAACTTCATTTCATCGTTGTTTAGCTCGATTCCGAGCGACAATGGCCCTGAACTTACCCGCAAGACCCCAGCCGTAGCTTCACCGCGCTTGCGAAAGCTTCCCTCGACATTGAGCAAACCGGTCTGCGCCTTAGCCTTCGATAGCTCGACGAAGCCCTTTCCTGCCCGCAAGCGCCCCGTGGCGTTGACCTCTCCGCCCGTGAGAAAGCGAACAATCCAGCCTGGCAATGCGGGCATATGCCTTGAGAACGCCAGCACCGGCGTTGCATTTTCGAGCCTGGCCGTCCAGTTCACGTCGAGCGGCATGAGTTGACTTGGTCTTAGCTTTGCGTCATGGCTCTCGACGCTGCCCCACCAATTGCCGACAACGGAATCTGAGTCGCGCAGGGTGACATCTCTAACATCAATAACGGCTTTGGATAAGTCGAACGCCCCGCCGTCGAGAAGCAGTTTCGCGATGTGTGCATTCCCGTTGACCCGACCCGCTACTTGGAGCGCGCCGTACCGACCCGCCACGGCGTCCGCGTCGACCGACGCGACACCACTAACACTGTTCGTACCTGTGCTGGCGATCAAATGCGCAGAGAACGACGCTTTCCCGCCATCGATATGCAATCCATTCGGGCTCGAGACAAACTCGTTGATGAATCGCAGGTTAGGCACGCGAGCCAATGGCAGATCCACATGGACCTCTAGGTCCGGAGCGGCACTACTGAGGTCGATTTGATTGACCTGCACGCTAAGCTGAAGAGGCTTACCGTCAATCGCGACGATGTTCGCCCCAGCTCTACGGAGCGCAACCGACTCAATGCGGGCAGACCAAGCACTTGGCCCTTCGGCATCTGCCCGGGCAGAGACTTCGAGTGTGCCGACCGCGAGCCACTTCCCAACTTCTGCCGTCAGTTCACCCATCGTCAGTGCAAGGTTCAATGGACGTACTGTTCCACTCCGCAATTCGCCATCTACATGCAGCACACCCTGCCCGCCGTCGAACTGCAATGGAATGCCGCGAATGCGTGGGTAGTAGTCGAAGGCGCGAGCGCTCGAAATGCCGGCGTCGAGCCGGGCATTGCCAGATATGTAACGAAAGAACCCCATACCTACTGGCACGCTTGGATCGAATGGCGGAATGTGACAGTCAACGGCTCCTGAGACGTTCTGCAATAGCCTCTCGTTTCCAAGCGTAATGGTACCGGAAAGGATCGCCGCGTGAGCTGGACCGACCCAGAGTTGGCGTTTGGGCTGCAAAAGGAATGCCCCCGTGACCCGAGCTTTGCCTTCGAAGTGAATCTCATCGATCCAGATTTGCCGAGCGAGGCCGTCAACATTTTCGATGCGTACCGACCAAAGGTCGTACGGAACGTTCGACAACTTTTCGACGGGTGGTTGTCTGTTTCGGAGCGGAGGCCCCTCGAACCCTAGAATGGGCGGCAGTGGTGCAAGACGGTCGCGCGTCGCAGCGACAACATCGAGTTTCTGCCGCAAGCGAAAGCCAATTCCTTCGGCCCGAACCTTCGTGGCATGGAATTGGCGGTGCAAAAGCGCCAGCAGATCGATTGACACCTTAGCCGCGTCGACCTCGATTTGCCACTGAACATTCTCATCGTTGCCCCGTAGCTTCACATTTCGCACATATACGAGCGAAGGCCAAAATGACCACGCACGCCGGTAGTCGAGGTCAAACGACTGTGGATCCGCGCTGATGAGACGACAAAGCAATGGTCGCGCAAACCCAAGGTTGAGCACAGTATTCAAGAGCGCAAGAAGAGCGAGCAAACTCACGAGCGCGCCCGCCGTCAGCCGAACCGAGCGCGACTTGCTCCTCACGGTACTACCTACAGCAGATACCATCGCAGACAGCCGTTCCCGTGCGTGCATGAGGACCGTTACTTGCCAGTCTCTTGAACCTGATACATCTAAAGTTGCTTTTCCTACTCTTGGTTGTCGCAGCCTGCATCGTTTGAGACAACCATCTCGATGCACTGATCACGACGAGACACTCAACAGTTGCACGATCGGTGCCGCGGCACTTCCAGCGGACGAATGGACGAATGGACGAACATTCGACGTCCAGACGCGGTATTCTGCACTTCAAGTTACGACTTGAGCCGATTGCTCGCGGTCCGAAGACGTCTGCTCCGATTCGCATATTGCAAATTGGCTTGGGGCGCTTGGTGATGATGCAAGGCTGGCAGCGACAAGACCCGAGGGACTCGGGGGGGTGTTGCGCGAGCACTTGTCAAATCCATAGCTAAGGAGTCTAGGATAGCCGTTCTTCAGCTGTCGCGCGCGCGGCCTCCTGGTTCTGACGATCCTCTGAGATTTCTATGGCGATGGCCGCCGCTGCAACGGCCGGCACTCCCTCGGCACGCTGCGCATATTCCTGCTCGCCACTCTCATCACGATGGCGTACCACGGCGTCGTCGAGTTGCTCGCCGGGAAACGTGACGCGTAGCTCTTCGATCAGCATGCGAATTATTGCTGCCACGGGCAGCGCGAGCAGCGCACCAACGATCCCCATCAACGTGTAACCGATGAGGAGAACGAGAAGCACTATGAACGACGGCAGACGCAGCGCTCGGCCGTATATTCGCGGCACCAAGAAGCGGCTCTCGAATTCCTCGTAGGCGAGCATTATCCCAACCACGATAGCGACGACCAGGACGCCATTTGGCATAGCCGCCAGCGCGACCGGGACGACCGAAAGGACTACTCCAACGTAGGGAAGCACGTCGGCCAGACCAGCAAACACGGCTATCGGAAGGGGATTCGGGATTTGGCACAATGCAAGAAGCGCAAAGACGAATGTCGTCATGAGCACCGAAGTGAACACTTGACCCCGAATGTACCCACTGACGATAGTTTCTAGCTTGAGTAGCACGCGCGAAAGCCGTACGTGCTGCGAGCGGGGCAGCATCGCGAACAAGCCACCGCGTAAACGGTCGCGATCAATCATCATGTAAAGCGCTAAGAAGACTGAGCTGACGAGGTACGCGACGATCTCGAGCGCGCGGCTCGAGAACGCGAAAGCGGTTCCAGCGGCGGCCCTTGCGATAGCGTCGTAGTGCAGCTCCCGTAGGGAGTGGGCCAGAGCAGCGGTCATGCGAGAGCGCGCCAACACGGCGGCGATACGACCGCGAATCTCCGGCTCCTGCGCGATGAGGTCCCGCGCCTGCGCGAGGAGCACGGGGATAGTCAATACGAGTAGGAGCGCAGTCGAAACCCACAGGGCGACGAACACGACCGCAATCCCCGTGCCACGTTGAAGCCCGCGATGTTCTAGCCAGTCAACCGTCGGATTGAGCGTGCCCACGAGAAAGAGGGCGACCACCACAACGAGCAAGACAGGAAGGAGACGAACGGCAACCCAACACATCGATACCGTAGCGACGACCAAGCCTAAGGTCTTGAACGTGATGAGACAGGGGCGCGGTGACCCCATTTTTGGCAGGCTGCTTTGCACTCTTGCGTCCTTGCAACATGAGGCCCAGGTTGAGTTTGACGCGGAGCCAAACCGAGATGTCAACGACGAGGCCCGTCAAGCTGAGCGGAGCCGAAGTTGCGGTCGCTCTGTCGGAACTACCAGGTTCGGCGTTCGATGGCGGCAAACTCCATCGAGAGTACGAGTTCGTGGACTACGTCGCCGCCTTTGGATTCATGACCAGCGTGGCGCTCGTGGCACAGGACATGGACCACCACCCGGAATGGTTCAATGTTTGCAATAGGATCCGCGTCGACCTCTTTGATACGCTCGACTTCTGCGAAGCAACGAACAAGGGCCGCGGTCGAAAAGAGGTCCGCCGATGCTGGACCTGTGCTGAACTCGACAGGATAACCTACCGAAAAGAATGGCCCAAGCTTGCCAGCGTCGTTCTTGTCGAGGTCGACCGTCCCCTGAATGGGAAAACGACAACTGAGCAGCGCCATGCTGAGCGGAGGCAAACGTAAGCTGCATGCCTAAGACCACAAGGTCTGCCTCGACGCTTGATTCAGCGCTAGAGTCTTTTTGTGGATGTTTCTCGTTTTGTTCTCTCCCTGGCAGCCTTTCTGCGCCGCCTGTGGCACCGCCATCGCTGGAGTTTGCCGCTCTCGATCGGTTCCGGGGTCTGCTTCGTGCGCCTGGCGGGCGAGATTCATCAGGGAGAAATCGACGGATTCGACAGGCTGTTGCAGGGCATGGTTGACGCCTGGCGAGGCTCGCTCGACACCTTGATGCTCTTGTGCACCAAGTGGGGCGACCTCGTGCCGATGAGCGTCGTCAGCGCGGGGGCAGTGCTTCTTTTGCTGCTAATGCACCGTGCGAAAGAGGCGCGTTTTCTGGTGCTCGGGGCGGGAGGCGGATTGTTGCTCAACCTGCTCTTGAAGGCCCTGTTGCATCGCGCTCGCCCGGGCGCAGAGTTCGTCTACCTACTGCCAAGCCCCTCGTCTCTGTCCTTCCCGAGCGGACACACGATGGGGGCCACCAGTGTGATTGGAAGCCTCGTCGTCATTCTACACGTCGTCAAGGCGCCGCCTTGGGCGCGCTTGACTGCGACTGTGCTCGGATCCGCAGCCATCGTCGGCGTGGGCTTGTCGCGGATCTACTTGGGCGCTCACTATCCGTCTGACGTGCTCGGAGGGTTCCTCGCGGCCGCTGCCTGGCTGAGTGCCGTCACCGGCTCGATGTACCCGCGCCTCTTGCCAGGAGAAAGCACAGCCCCGAGCACCGCTCGCGCGGGTTCGAGCTCATAGGCGCCTAGGGTTCGAGCCTCGGGCGCGGAATCGCTTGTGCAATGTGCGAAACGCAGGTGGTGAAATGCAAACCGCCCGACCGCGGTTGCGCACGAAGTCGCTGCAATGCACCGCAAGAAAGGCGATTCGGCGCGAGGAAGACAGACCGGTATGCTCCTTGCTTTGGGCGAACCTGCAATCGAATGCGCATTTGCCAGCATACGCGGGTCACGGTTCAAACCCGCAGCACGTCCCCACTTTCGTTCAGTACAGAGCGGAGCTGTCGGCGCATGCACGCACGAAGGGTCTGAGAATGACAAATCGCCGAATTGGCGCAGCGCTCACGACATTCGTCCTCGGAGGCATGCCGAGCACTGCGGGTGCGTACACCATCGCGAGCGAGCTCACGGACGGGTGTCACGAGCAAATCACCTCCGCCGCGCTGCGCAGAGTGCGAAAGGATCTGCCAACCGCAGCGCCGCTCGCAATTACGAAAGACGAACGGGCATTGGTCGATGATCTTCAATTCACACCGGACGGCGACATGAGGGATCTCGGTGGCGCCACGCTCCTTGTCGCCGTGAGGGACATCGACCTCAAAGGAAGCGCTTCGGACGACCTTAGCGCGCTCGCAGAGGTTCACGGTAACCCCAACTCCCAATACGAGCATTGCCTACGCGCACTTGATGACGACGAGCCGGACGGTTCAAAAACCGCCATCGACACATGCCGTGCGTTCATCCGCGCGCAGGCACTGACGGCGCTCGAAGGACTCGACGACCAGGGCATGCCCGATCTGGGCAAGCGCACGCCTATGACAATTAGCCTTTCGATTCGTGGCACGGTCCACGCCCCACTCCCGACCTACTACGTCGCCGCGGGTCAGGCGATTCACACCATCGAGGACAGTTTCACGCACACCTACCGAAGTGCTGACTCAATGCAGATCACCGTGGCGTTGAATTGGATCGATCAAGTGAACGGCACGCTCGTGGAATCGCGCGATGGGCCGGCACACGCGAAGGCGCTCGACCGCTGCGACGATCAAGATGAACTCCGTAAGACACGGCGTTTGCTTGCGACCGAGGCCGCGACTTCGTTTCTTCAAGCCACGCTCGATCCAAACAAGACGCACGACCAGAAGATGGCCGCAGTCGATGCCGCACTTGATAGGTATGTCGGTTACGTGCCCGGCTGCAGTTTTGCCAACAACTGGTGTGACGCCCCGGAGAACCAATACAAGGATCCGGCTGGCTGCAGCTGCAGCCTCGGGAATGGAAGCGTCCACGGGCGCTGGGGCACCTTGCTCGCCGGCGGCGCGGTCGTCGTCCTTGCGTTTCGGCGCACAAGGCGGCGAAGAAAGTTGGAGCGCGGGATCGCAGCGCTTGCCGTTTTCGGCGCATTGTCTCTCGGCGCTACCGGCGCCGGTGCAGAACCGCAGCCAGTGACGACCACCACCACGACACCTGCTCATCGTGGGACGCAAACCTCAAAAGCCACGCCAGAGACGACGACCAAGACTACCACGACTCCATCGCCAGAGCCGGGCACGGCTCCAACGACCGCAACTGTCAAGACGACGCCCACTACGACAACCGCGACAATTACGACGCCGACCAAGCAGACGGATCAAGCTGCGCCGCCACCGACCATCGTATCGGTTGCGCAGCCTGGCCCCGCAGATTCTTCGGACGTGGCTTTTGGCGCCTACGCTGGGCTCTCTGGATCCATTGAAAGACCCGCTCTCGCTGGCGCTGTCGGTGCGCGATTGCGTGCGACAAGAGCATGGGCATTTGGTTTGGATGGCGAATGGAATCCCTGGATCGCCTTTAACGGCACCACGGTAAGACGGGGCGCCGTGAACGTCTACGGAACGGCAATGCTTCGATTTCCGCTCGCCTATGAGCGATTCAACCTTCGGGTGAGTGCGAGCGTGGGTGGGTCGTATTTGCTAACCGACCTCTACGGGGCACCTTCGGGCACCATCGGCCTATTCTTCGGCGCCAGCCCTCTCTCTGTCGAGTGGAAACTCTCACGCGTCTTCTACTTGATCATCAATCCAATCAATTTCGCGATGCCGATCCCGCAACTGAGTGGCGTGCCTTTTCTCTACCCGCAATACCGGTCGACCCTCGGCATCGAGGTGTACGCAGGCTGAGCGGCTGCAGAAGCGGAGCACCTCGCGCCCTTGCCATGACGGCCGCATCCGACTGGCGTCAGCGCCTTAAGCTTTCGAGACTAGTCGTCTGCGTTACGGCACCGATGAACCAAGCCTCCACCAAACAGCACCGCGAATGTCGAAGTTTCACTCGTGAATTGGACATTTCTGTAGCTGGTGGAATTCGTGGTTATTCGAGTACCATGACCGAGCCAAAGTGGACGAAAGATACTTCGGAATGAGAGCGCTATGTTTGCGCTGGTTCGGGTGTTCGTCTTCCGCCTTTCTGGTCGGGATACTACTAGTGCCCAGTGCTTCGGCGCAGCCAGCTCAACAGAGTTGGGAAACCCCTATTGTTCTGGCCGTGCAAAGCAGTCCTTCGCTGTGGCACGACGAGTGGCCGCAGTTCTCGTGGGTTGAAGCAGCCCTCACTCTCGCTGCAGGCGTGGGCACGGCTCTGTTCTTTGTGGCGGGACCAGCGAAGGAGCCACGCTGGGAAGGAGGCATCCTGTTCGACAACGCCGTGCGTGACGGCTTGCGCGCCAAGAGCAGTGAAACGCGTCAGCAATTCCGCAGTATCGGCAACGTGACCTACTACTCCACGCCGCTGCTTCCGCTGCTCGTCGACGCACTCGCGGTTTCTCTGATTGGGCGCGGTGACGCTAAGACAGCCAAAAACCTGAGCATGATGTCGTTTGAAGCTTTTGCCTACTCGGGAATGCTGTCGTTCACGGCAACGCGCATCTCGGCACGTGCGCGGCCTGACACTACCCAATGTCTGCGGGACCACCCCGACGGGGTCGGTTGCGGCGCGGATACCGAATCGTTCTGGAGCGGCCATACCAGCATCACTGCCACCGCGGCCGGCCTCGTTTGCGCCAATCACGTGCATATGCCGCTATGGGGGCACCCCATCGCCGACGCTGCCGCCTGCGTTCTTTCCGCGACGAATGCTGCCGTGACGGCGACGACGCGAATCGTTGCTGACCGCCACTACGCAACCGACGTCCTCGTGGGTGCAGGTATTGGATTCGGCATCGGCTACGCAGTTCCCACGCTCCTGCACTACTCGAGTGGCGCCTCAGACGAGGGGTTCACCATCACGCCCACCATGGCGTGTGGAGGCAACTGTATCGCCGTCCAGGGCGCTTTTTGAGACTTGCGCGCCGTCTCAGTCTTCGAGTTGCGCTTCCCTTCACGACTCAACCCGCCCAAACTCGATCAGGCCCCCAATTGTATTGCCTACGTGCTGACTGTTTAGGCCGGCTTTCAAACCATGCTGGGCATTGGCCAAGCCTCTAGGGAGCATTGGGGCATGGGGGATGCTGACCCAATCGAGGCTGAGCCAATTGACGTGCTGGTAAGTGCGCCCGAGCTGCGTTGATCGAGACGCCGTGAAAGTTGGCGAACGAACAACATTGGGCTCCGGCCTGTTGCCCGTCTGAAGGCAACTAGGTCCCAATTGCGCACTCGCGGCAGCCTTCAACCGACTGAATCCGCAATGGTTTCATTGACCGCCGACGATAATGTGATCGACACACACGACCACGGACGCGAGTGTCTTCGGGTGATCGACAGAACCGGCTCGTCGTGGACGCGCATAACAAGTAAGGTCGCACGATGGAAACGAAGCGCGCGCATCAACGCGTACTGGCCGCCATCTTCCGTCCTTTCACCAAGGTCCAGCCGGACGAGGCCGTCACGGTCGCACTGATGACGCTAACCGCGTTCCTCTTGCTGACAGCGTACTACCTGCTGAAGACCGTGCGCGAGCCGCTGATTCTTCTGCAAGGCGGGGCCGACGTGAAGCTCTACGCGCGCGCTGGTCAGGCCGTAATCATGGTGGGAGTCGTGCACGCGTACGGCGAACTCGCGCGCCGCGTTGGGCGCATGAAGCTCCTCACCATCGTCTTTTTGTTCTTCATTTCAAACCTGGTCGTCTTTACGATCCTCGCGAGCACGGAGCTCCAAATTGGCCTGGCGTTCTTTCTTTGGGTCGGCGTCTTCAGCTACACGGTGGTCGCGCAGTTTTGGGCGGTAGCCGCCGACATCTACACTCCGGAGCAAGGCAAACGGCTCTTTCCTATCATCGGCGGCGGCAGTTCCATCGGCGCGGTAGCAGGGTCCGGCCTCGCACGATCGCTCGTGCCGTTCGGGCCCAGCGTGCTGATGGGCGCGGCGGTGATCATTCTGCTCGTGTGCGTGGCTTTGATCGTGTGGGTCGAACGACGCGCGCTCGCGGCGAAGGTCAAACCCGACCAGGCACACGCCGATGAGCCGCTTTCGGCGGAGAGCGCATTCCACCTCTTGGCGCGGGACAAGTACCTCTTGCTGATCGCCGGCCTGGTCGTCTTCCTCAACTGGGTCAACAGCTCCGGCGAGTATCTCCTCGACCGGACGTTGCTCGAGGCGGCGGGCGAAGCGAGCGGTCACGGCCAGTCAGCGGAGGCATTCATCGGGGCTTTCAAGGCAGATTACTTCGCCTGGTACAACCTGATCGGCCTGGTCTTGCAGCTCTTCGCGGTCTCGCGCATCTTGGGGCTCGTGGGGGTGAGGAACGCATTGTTCTTCCTGCCCGGATTCGCGCTCTTCGCCTACGGCGCGGCAGCGTTTTTCCCCGTCCTGGCAATCTTGCGACTCGTCAAGATCGGCGAGAACAGCCTGCAGTATTCGCTGCAAGATACGACTCGGCATGCGCTATTCCTCGTGGCCTCTCGCGTCGAGAAATTTGTGGGCAAGACCGCAGTCGACACGATTGCCGTGCGCCTCGGAGCGATCATGGCCGCGGTGATGGTGTGGATCGGCACGGCGCGGGGCTGGTCGACCACGACATTTGCCGTGATCAACGTCGGCCTCGCCATCGTCTGGATCGCGTCCGTGGTTGCCATCGGCATGGAACACAAACGTCGAAGCGCTGAAGACGAACACCAGATCGAGAATGAGCCCGTTCCGTCCAAAGCATGAGCGGACCCAATGTCGGGTGATCGAGTTGTTCTCTATTCAAGGAACCTCCAGTGGCGACCGTAACCGCACCGCTCCCGTCCGGCACCATAGTTGCCACGATCGCTTCGGCGTCCATGATCGCGCAACAGGTCGCCGGCAAGGCTGCGCGGGACGCGATATTCCTCTCGAACTTCAGTGTGACGACTCTGCCGATCGTCATGGCAGCGGCCGCCGTCCTCTCGCTCGGAGTGGCCATCGGGTTGTCGGGTCTTATCTTGCGGCACTCTCCCGCGCGCGTGGTGCCCGCCCTCTTTGCGCTGAGCGGCGCCACACTGCTCGCGTTATGGGCCGTGAGCTTTGCGGCGCCACGCGGCGCCGCGCTCGCGCTGTACCTGCACACGGCGCTCTTCGGACCCGCGGTCATCTCGGCCTTCTGGTCGCTGATCAACGAGAAGTTCGATCCGCACTCGGGCAAGCGCGCCGTTAGCCTCATCACCGGCGGCGGCACTCTCGGCGGAGTGCTGGGCGGAATCATTGCTTGGCGCGCGGCGGCAGTCATCGCTGTGCCGACCATGCTTCCCCTCCTGGCGGCGATCAACCTCGTCTGTCTTTGGGGTACCGTCCGTTTGAGCGATCCCGAGATGGAGGGACGGAGGAAGGTACCGGCCAAAGTCGTCGAGACCTCGACCAAGGAGGCTCCCACGCCGTGGCAGATGCTCCGCGATGCGCCCTATTTGCGGAATCTGTCGCTCATCGTAGCGCTTGGCGCGGTCACGTCGGGCCTCCTCGACTACGTGTTCAGCGCGGAGGTGGCAAAGGCTTTCGCCAAAGGCCCCGCGCTACTCTCGTTCTTCTCGCTCTTCTGGCTCGTCGTGGGAGTTCTCACGTTCGCATTCCAAACGCTTCTCGGCCGCGTGGCGCTCGAGAAACTCGGGCTTGCCACGACGGTCGGCATCCTGCCGGGCATCGTGGTGCTTGGCGGCGCATTCGGGCTCGCGGTGCCCGGCCTCCTCAGCACGTCCTTGTTGCGGGGGGCCGAAGCGGTTCAGCGAAACTCGCTGTTTCGCTCCGCGTACGAGCTGCTCTACACCCCGCTGTCCGAGCAAAAGAAGCGCTCGACAAAGACGTTCATCGACATCGGCGTGGACCGCATTGGAACGGTGGTGGCGAGCGGGATCACACTGCTCACTTTGCAGCTTAACCCCGAGAAGGCGAGCGGGATCTTGCTCGTTGTCGCGGTCACGTGCGGGGTGATCTTGCTTGCACGTTCACGCCCGCTGCACAACGGATACGTGGCTGTGCTTGAAGAGAGTTTGCATCAAGAGGCGGAGAAAATGGCGATTCTCGCCGACACTTCCGAGCCCGAGCCCGAGGCTCTCCCCACGCAAGAGAAGGTCGAGCTCCGCGACGAGGTCGTCGCCGAGCTCGACGATCTGCCGCACACCGCGGACCTCGCGGCGCTTGCGACACGTGAGCTTTCCGTGGCGCCGGAGCGCGAAGCGCGTGTTGACAACGCCGTGGAGGCCAGGCTCGACGCGGCTCTCTACGTGGTGGGCGAGCTCTGCTCGAAGGACGCCGCCCGCGCGCGTTGCGTGCTCGGGGCAGAGGCACCGCTCGACGCGGCGACCGTGACCTTCGCGATCCTGCTCCTCGCCAACCAGGAGCTTCATCTCGACGCGATTCGCGCGCTTCGCAAAGTGGCGCTGCCGTGCACGGGGCAGCTCGTGGATGCACTCTGCAACCGGGACATGGCCTTCGATATTCATCGAAGGATTCCGCGCGTACTGTCCGCGTGCGCGACGCAAGAGGCCGCAAATGGGCTGCTCCGCGGCACGGAGGACGCGCGCTTCGAGGTTCGTTACGAGTGCGGTCGCGCCCTCTTTCGAATAACCGGCGCGAACCCCGAAATCGTGGTCGAGCTCGATCGACTTATCGCCATCGTCAAGCGAGAGGTCGAGCTGAGCAAAGAGGTTTGGGAGAGCCAGACCGCACCGCAGTTCGAGGACGACGACGACGATCCCCCGGTCCTCATCGACCGCCTCCTGCGCGATCGCATCGACCGAAGCCTCGAGCACGTCTTCACGATTCTCGCGCTCTATGCCGACCGCGAGTCGCTGCGCATAGCTTTCAAGGCATTGCACGACCAGGACGCGCAGTTGCGGGGTACGGCGCTCGAATACCTGGAGACCGTGCTCCCCGACGCGGTACGCGATGCGGTGTGGCCGTTCCTTGGAGAGGCTCGTCCAATGCGCGCGGCGCGTCCCGCCAAAGAGATCCTCGCGGATCTCGTGCGCGTCCGTGCAACATCGGACCCCGAACGAAAGGCCCTCTCGCCGGTGACACCCAGTGGGCGTGACAAAGACTGGGTCAAGGACGAAGGTGATTGATGAACGAGGCCGCCGACCCCGACCCGAGCGCCGCGAAATGCGCTGACAACAGCATCGACGGCTGGGTCCAGAACACGTCACCGCATAGCCTTTGGCGAATTGCCAAGCGCAATGCGAAATGCGAGGCGAAAAGGTTCGCCGATAGGTTAAACGCGCGTCCGTGCGCCGTGCCCTCGGTTGTGAAATTTGGCCTCCGTGCGTGTATTCATTTTGCGACGCCGTAATTCACCCTGATCGACGTCGGTCTCGTGGCATGTTTGGTGCAGGCGTTCGCCTCGCTCAAACGCCTTTACGCCGAGCCCAACGACACCTCCGAAAACGGCGACGCTCACGGACTCGCCCTGACTTGATGTGGGCGCGCATGTTCCCTTTCCTCTCGCTGTCAGTGAAGCGTTTCGTCGCACTAAGCGCGGCAATGCTCGTTCTCTCGGCGGCATCTGCCCGCGCCGACGAGCCGAAGCCACGCCCCGTTCCCGACTACGACGGCCGAGGAACCCGCAAGACGACGCCGGGCGACGTGGCGCTCTGGGTGCCTCGCGTCGTGGTGGCGCCGCTCTATCTTACTAGCGAGTATCTGATTCGACGCCCGCTCGGCGCACTCGTCGTTTATGTTGAGAAGAAGCGGATCCCCGAAAAGCTCGTCGATTTCTTCACCTTCGATCAGGAGCACAAAGTCGGGGTCGTTCCGACGGCTTTCGTCGACTTCGGTTTCTTGCCGAGCGTCGGATTGTATTTCTTCTGGGATGGCTTCCTAGCCAAGAACAATGATCTCCGTCTACGCGCGGGAACGTGGGGGCCGGAGTGGCTCGCCTTCGGCATCACCGACAGAATCAAGCTCACCGATCGATCGGTGATCTCGTTCCATGCCGAATGGACACGCCGCCAGGATTGGCTCTTCCACGGCATCGGGCCGCTCTCCAAGCAAGAGAACCAATCGCGGTATGCGGCCGCCATCTTCGATACGAGCGCCGCGCTCGACCACGAGATCACCCGGGCGCTTCACGTCCACACCGCGGTCGGTCTGCGCGACGCCCGCTTTGGCAACGGCAGTTGTTGCGGTGATCCCACCATCGCGGACCGGGTCGCCGTGGGTCAGTTCACAATCCCCCCAGGCTTCACCGACGGGTACACGATTGGCTATCAGCGCCTCGGTGTCACGCTCGATACCCGCGCGAAACGACCGGCCTCGCAGAATGGCGTCCGACTCGACGTGGAGGGGCAACCAGCGTTCAACCTGAAACAGTCGCCGGGCAACGCGTGGGTCCGCTACGGAGCCACCGTTGCGGGCTTCGTGGACGTCACCGGTACGAACCGCGTCTTGAGCTTGGCCGTATCGTCGCTTTTTGCCGATCCAATCGCGGGCGGGGCGATCCCTTGGAACGAGCAGATCGTCCTCGGGGGAAAACAATTCATGCGCGGGTTCCGTCCCGGCCGCCTCGTCGACAGGAGCGCGTTCATTGCCACTCTGCAGTATCAGTGGCCCATTTGGGCGTGGCTCGACGGAGCGATTCACGTAGCGACCGGCAACGTTTTCGGCGCGAGGCTGAAGGATATCGATCCGAAGTTGCTTCGCCTTTCGTCGGGCATCGGCCTTCGCACTAGCAACTCGCCGGATACCCAGTTCGAGGGGCTCGTGGGTTTTGCGACCGACACGTTCTCTCAGGGCACGAGGATCAGCTCCTTCCGTCTTTCGCTTGGAGCGACGCATGGCTTCTAACAAATGTCACGTTTCGGGTCGGGGCAAGACGGAGTTGCGGCCATACGGTGCGCTCGTAGCCGTGGTCCTCGGTCTCACGCTCGCGGGCTGCGCCTCGACTCCGCGCTATCCGCTTCGGGCGCCGCTCTGGCGGGACTCCGATCTCGAGCCTGTGACCTTAGCCTGCCGTGCCGATCCGAAGCCGCCCAAGGAGAATCCGGCGCATCGGGTTTGCGCTCCCGAAACGTATGAATCGTCATTCGCGTGGGACGCCACCGATAACCTCATATTTCGCCCCATCTCGAAGCTGTTCGCCATCGACCCTGGGGGCGAGGCGCTGAACGTTAACAGCGTCGATGAGGTGCCCGACTCGAGCTGGTTCGTAAATCGCGTTGGCGCCCACCCCATGTCGAACGACGAGATTGCCGCGGGCTATTGCGGGACCGAGGTCCTAGATCCCGAAGCAGCCGACGGCGCCTGGACGATCGACCATGGCAAGGTCGACGGCGCGAATCCGGGCTTCCGCGTGAACGTCAAAGGGCTCGGCAAATTCATGCTGAAGTCCGACCCGCCGAATCAGCCGGAGCGGGCCACTGGCGCGACGAGCATCGCTACGAGGTTCTACCATGCTGCCGGTTGGTGGGCGCCGTGCGATTCGGTCGTGTACTTTCGTCCGTCGATCCTCGCGCTTAGGCCGGGGCTTACGGTCACCGACAACAGTGGTGTCAGCAGACCGTTCGACAAGGCGGCGCTCGATAAGCTCATCGCCGGTGCGTCCCATCGAGGCGAACTGGTGCGCATGGTGGCCTCACGGTGGCTTCCCGGGCGCACGATTGGGCCGTTCAAGTACGAGGGGCGTCGCAAGGACGACCTCGCCGACGTGATCAACCACGAGGACCGGCGCGATCTGCGCGGCGCGCGGCTCATGGCGGCGTGGCTTGGACACTTCGACTCACGCGAGCAGAACACGATGAACACGTGGATGGCAGAGAACGAGAAGGATCCGGATTCCTCGCCCGGCTACGTTCGCCATTGGATCATCGATATCGGCGACGCCTTCGGGAGCGAATGGAATTGGGACGGAATTTCGAAGCGACTGAACTATGCGCACTACTTCGATTTCGGATACGTCAGCGAAGACTTCCTCACCCTCGGCATCCAAAACCGTCCTTGGGACCGGGCGGAGCGTTCGCCCGATGGGAAGATTTTCGGCTTCTTCCGGTCGAACGATTTCGATCCGGAGATGTGGCGTGGAGGATATCCAAATCCCGCCTTCAACCGCATGACGGAGCGGGACGCAGCGTGGGCCGCGCGCATCATCGCCCGTTTCACGCCCGAAAACGTTGAGGCTGCTGTACGCGTGGGGGACTTCACCGATCCGCGCCATCCGCGGTTTCTCGTGCATCACCTGCTCGAGCGTCAGCACAGAATCTTGGCGCGGTACTTCGCAAAGCTCTCGCCGGTGACCGATCTGAGTGTCGACGGGTCGACGCTCTGCGGCGTCGATCTGGCGCGCAAAACCGCTACATACCCGGCTGACCAATTTCGGTATTTTGCGGCAGTGCTCTCGGGAAGCGAGCTAGCTGTTCGAGCGGGCACAGCCGTGATTCCCGCTGACAATGGGCGCATCTGCGTTTCCCTGCCGCATGTTGCCGCCAACGGCGGGAGTCCGGATGACGCGGCGTCACGCTACATGCGTGTCGACATCTCGAATGGCAAGGCGCCAGAAGCTCTGCGGGTGTACCTCTACGACCTGGGGACACAGCGCGGCTTTCGGCTTGTCGGCCTTGAGCGATGACTGGATTCGTTGACTCGTGAGCTGATGCTCAGAACACGCCGCTGATACCGAAGCCACGCTGGGTATCGCTGACCACCGGCACGACCTTGACCGGGGAAGAGTGCAGCGATGGGATCAAGACGCCGACGGCACTACCGACAATCGCGCCGTTGACCGCATCGGTGATGAAGTGCTTTCCGGCCATAACGCGCGCTGTGGCAACGAAAGACGCGATCGCGCCACCGAGACCCAGCACTAGGTAGGGTAATTGGGATGAGGAATGAAGCCTTCGGCTGGCCATGAACGTCGATGTCGCGATGGCAAAGGTCACCGAGGCGTGGCTGCTGACAAACGAGAGGCTCCCGTCTGCGCTTTCACGAGTGCTGAGCGGTGCTTTGTCGCCATACATGAATGGGCGCGGTCGGCCGGCTGCCAGTGTAAGCACGGATGCAAGTGCGGTTGCGCTCAAGGCAGATTCGGCGATGACGACCGAGTCGTTGAGCGCTTCGACGAAGCCCTCATCCGCGACGAGTAACGTCGCCGCAGCTGCGGCGATTCCGTAGAGGCCGAAGTCCGAGGCAGTGCTCCAAGGTGGACTCCAGAATCCCGCCGTAGACCTGTCGAATGAATTTAGATCATGCGGGTCGCAACGCGGCGAGCAATACGCTTTTTGCAGGCGAAACAGCCGAGCTGTCGCAAAGACGAGCCCCAAACCGAGAACCGGCAGATCGACTTCGGCGTAAAGCTGAAACGCCGGCCGCAGCGGGTTCGCGGGGCTCGGCAAGATGGGCGTGAGCGCCGCGACATTCGCGGTCTCCTTCGCCTTGGCGATGTTGCCCGCGGACGCCGACGACGAAGGGGGAGCGATGAGCTTCGAGCCACGCGTCGAGTCAGACCCGTCGGGGGTTGCGCCAGATCCATCGGCGGCGCTCACCACGGTGTCCGGCGAAGGCGTTTCCGGCGCGGCGCTGGTCGCGGAGTTACTTGGCGGGACTGATGCTCGCGCGGGTAGTGCGGCCGCCTGCGGCTTGGCGGTCTGCGCGCCTGCCGACACACATGTACCGAGTGTCAGCGCGACGGCAACAGCAGATGCCACGCTCGTGTGCCAGGGAATGGGCAATTGAAACAGAGACATGTTTACCTTAGTGAGCTCCACGGCACTGGCAGCGATGTGACGAAATTTCACGAACAGCTCAATACCATGGGGCCCGCCCGACTGTGTCACTGAACATCGCAAAGCACGCGCAGGTCCGACGCTCATCACGTTATCATTGACTTTTCTTCCAAGGGCCCTCGGGTGCAGGCGTGGATTGAGAGTCATTGGGCGGTCACGAGAACTTACGCTTCACTGTCTCGCCCTTGTTCGATGCCCTAGAGGTCCACGACGCGCTTGATGACGCCATCGCAATTTGCCTAACAGCGCCGTCAATTTGCCAGCAGCTCTTCGAAAAACGAATTCCATCCTTAGCGCTTTGTTTGCGCCAATAACTCTCGCTGACACGCGTGACGTTGTCGTTCTGGCATTGGTTCGCTGGTCCGCAATGCGCAAGGAAAGCCCTCAATCATGATGGCCCGGAAGCTGCATACGCACAGTTCTACTGAAAACGCTAGGAGAAGCATGAACACACGAATCATAGCTCTAACCTGTATCCTCGCGGCCGCCGGCTGCGCTGGTGCGGGCAATCAACCCGCCCAAGCTCCGGCTTCGAGCACCAACTATACGGCGCCGTCCGACAGCAATGCGACCGTCGCCAGCGCCACGGATCCCGTCGCGGCGACGCCGAACAAGACGTTCGAACCCGCCACGACTAGCAATAATGCGGTTACACCCGCAAACGTCGTTCCGAGCGGCACAACCTCCACCGTGGCTAACAATGCAGCCGCCGCCGACCAGACCAAAAACGCTGACAACACCAAGAGCAACAATCGCGACCGAGGTGATGCCCTCACCCCAATGGATCAAGGAAACAGTGAAGCCGAAACAAAGATCACTGCCACCATCCGTAAGGGGATCATGGGGGACAAGAGTCTGTCTTTCGACGCAAAGAACATAAAGGTCATCACGGTCGGCAACAAAGTTACCCTCCGCGGTCCCGTAAAGAACGATCAGGAAAGGGCTTCAGTCGAGGCGATCGCGAAAAGAACCGCGGGCGTCAACGAAGTCAACAATCAGATCGAACTGAAGAAGTAAATCGAGTTCAACGCAGTGAAGAGCAAAGCATTATCATGAAAAAATCAGTAATGTGTATCGTGCAAATTCAATCCCAGGCTGACTCCATCGTAGGACAGCTTCAGACCGCAGGTTTCTCGAGCAACGACATCTCTGTCCTGCTTCCAAACAAGGGAGGCACCAAGGATTTCGCGCACGAGCACAACACGAAGGCACCGGAAGGTGCGGTTGCGGGCGCAGGTGCTGGGGGAGTCCTCGGCGGTACTCTTGGTCTGCTCGCGGGCATCGGCGCGCTCGCAATTCCGGGACTTGGACCGTTCATTGCAGCTGGACCGCTGCTCGCAGCCCTCAGCGGTGCGGCAGCTGGAGCCACCGTCGGTGGGCTCACGGGCGCGCTTGTCGGTTTGGGCATTCCCGAGATCGAAGCCAAACGTTACGAGGGCAAGATCAAGGGCGGAAACATCCTGATTTCCGTTCACACAGACACAAGCGACGAACAGAAGCGCGCGGAGGTGATCTTCAAGACTGCTCGCGCTGACGACATCTGCTCCACGAGCGAGTCGGGCGTCCCGAAGGCGAAGCAATCTCACGCCAACGTATAGACCGGGCCAATTACGTCAGGGATCGGTTCGAACGTTGCTTAGTCGCAGTCACAAACCAAACTGGGAGAAAACGACAATGTCTTTTATCGCATGGATTATTTTGGGTCTCGTCGCAGGTTTCATTGCTAACAAAATCGTCAACAAAGAGGGCGAAGGGGTGACTCTCGACATCGTTCTTGGAGTCGTAGGCGCGGTAGCCGGCGGGTTTCTTTTCAACCTAATCGGCGAAACTGGCGTCACCGGATTCAATGTCCGGAGCATGTTCGTTGCTGTGATCGGGGCCATTGTGGTCCTGGGTATCAAACACGCCATCACAGGCAGCAGCCACGCCCATACCTAGTGTTTCACTCATGAATGGGCGACACATTGAAGGCTACCGTCGAACCCGGTGGCTCGGCAGTTGACCGGAGTGCAAGACTCGATGTTGCGGCGAAGCAGGCATTCGGTCTGGGCGTGCCTGGAACGTACCGACCATGATGAATTGCTATGTCGGGCCTCAGGTAAACTGGATAGTCTCGATTCTCGCCACGAGCGTGCCGCATAAACCAACGGCGTGTTTCCACGGGGCAGACACGCCGTTAGTTTGACGCCCACCTTTGAGCAGCAAGCCCGGAAGAGACTTGGAATTGAGGGTCCCGACGACGCCTGTGATCGGGAGGATCTGAGCTGACTCGAACATATCGAGGCCAAAGCCAAAGATAGTCGACGTCCGAATGCCCGACGCTCGGCAGTCCGATTGGACTTGCGCCGAGTCAGAATTGCATAGCGAGCGACACTGCGTTGCCCGGCGCCAAGCTTGCGGCGGACGAAGCCGTCGGGGTGCCATTCGAAACGTCATCGCGCCGCCCATGCAGCAGCGGCAGCATGGCAATGCCAATACCTGTGCCGACGACCGCACCGGTCAGCACATCCGTTGCCCAATGGCCAAAAGGCCTCCGCCCGCTGCAATGTACGGCGCAAAGCCCGCGCCATCTCGGTCGTCACCTCGCGCCACGATTGCTTCCGCGTCACCGGTCGTGGGGGATGCGCCGCCAGAATTTCGTCGTGCACAGCGTCGAGCAAGGCATCGTGACTTTCGCAATAGCGGTAGGGCGACATCGAACTGCCGTTGGCAGCTGAAAGCACCGCTACACGCCCAGAGTCCGATCGCGAGGCTCCTCGGTGACCGCTCATCGTGCCGAGGTAGGCCTACAGAATCGGCACGTAGCAGGTCCCGGAACTGCACGGCACACCACCGCAGCAGTCCGAATCGAGGCTGCACATCTGGCCATACTCGGCGCATGCCGGTGCTCCGCCTGTGCCGTTCGATCCTGAGCCCGCAGTACCTGCAGCGCCACCCGCACCCGTTGCCCCACCAGTTCCTTCTGTGACTGGTGTGCCGCAGGTACCCGAGGTCGAGCCTTGGGGACGCACGCAAGTTGAGCCTGGGCAGCAATCGGCATTGATGGTGCAAGGGCCGCCACGGGACACACATCGCCCATCAGTGCAGCGCAGCACCCCTTGCGTGTCGCGGACACAAGGGACGTGATTGCAGCAGTCATCGGCCGTTGCACATTGATCGCCAGTCGCCCGACATGTCGTCCCTAGACCGTTACAGCGTGGCACGCCCAGGGTATCGAGCTGGCAAACGCCCGAATTGCCCACGCCGTCGCAACACTTATTGGGCGCGGACGAGATGGCGCAAGTGTAGTCTTTGAAATGGCAGATATTGCCCTGCGGACTGCAGGATTGAACGTTTCGACAGCGTCCCACGATGCCACCGCCGGATCGGTCGCAACTTCCATTGCCGGCACCCGGAAGGTCACTGTTCGGATCGCCACCACAACAGTCCTTGTCTTCGATGCACAATTCGCCAACCACGCGACAACCGCTCGCTGGCTGACAGATCTTGACGCCAGTCGGACCATACGGCGCACAGAGGCGGCTGCAACAACCGCCGCAGTCACCGCACACCGTTCCTTCCACCCCGTCGCAGTTCGCTGGCGTCGCCACTGGCGCACCGCAGGTGCCGACCGTCGAACCGGCAGCTATCGTGCAAATGTTCGAGCAGCAATCGGTGGCACGCCCGCAGACGTCACCCCCCTGAATGCAGTAGGACGAGCCGACCGCACAGGTGCCATCTTTGCATAGTTTGGAGCAGCAATTGTCATTCGCCGCACAAGCGTTGCCTGCGGTGCTACAGGCCGAATTCAGAGGCGAGCAAACACCGCCAACGCAGGATTGGCTACAACAGTTCGCTCCGGCCGTGCAGGCGCGACCATCGGAAGTGCATTGTGCCGCACCGCAGACACCGCCAACGCAGGTCAGGGTGCAACAATCGGTCGGAACACCGCAGCTCGCCCCTTGCGCCAGACACTGGTTGATTGGCGAGGCACAGGTGCGTGAAACACCATCGCAAAGGCCCGAGCAGCAGTCGAGTCCGGTCGAACACGACAGACCAAAAGCAGCACACGTTGGTGCCACCGCTCCGCCTAACCCATTGATGCCCGTACCGGAGCTCCCGCCATTGTTCGATGCCGCCGCGTTGCCGCCAACATTCGACATGGAATTGGTGGTCGGGCTGTCGGAACCACAGGCCCAAGCGGCTCCAATGATGGCAGTTGCGACTAGCGAATGGGCGAGGTGGATTTTCATTGGTTTCCTCGAATTGGACCGTTGGTGGCAGCTCGACGGCGAGTTTATGACAGTAGGCCGAACTTTTTTGGGCCGCGAAGGCCAACGTGTTGTCTCGAGGCCATTCGTGGGACCTCGAATCGCTTGCCAGCGAAGCAATTAGGCGCGAAGGTGGCCGTTGTTGCACCGACTTTCGAAATATCGCTGGCTCAGTGGCACTTTCGCGATAGCGGTCACTTTGGCCAGCGCGTCAGCGCAAGAGGCTACATACGCTCTGGTCTCCATCGAGCAACGTGGTGACAGCGGGACCGCTTGCAGTTCGACCGGAATGCTTACGACAGCCGTCGAACAGCGCCTACAAAGGCACCTCTTCGTGCCACCGTCGCAGGCCGATCTCAAGGTGACCACCACATTTACGCGAATCTCAAGTGACTGGGTCGCAGATATCGATCTGTACTCGGCACAGGGAAAGCCGCTGGGCCATCGCAAGATCACCAGCACCAGCCGCGAGTGCAGCGGCCTGGACGATTCGCTTGCGCTGGTCATTGCATTGATGGTGGATCTGACAAAGGCGGAGTTGACTTCGCTAGGTTCTCCGAGCGGAGCAGTACCCTCGGACCGGGCAACTGAGGTACGCGTACCAGCACCGCAAGGATCCTCGAATTCTTGGAGCTCTGTCCTATCATTGGGAGCTGTCGCTTCGCGGGGCCAAATGCCGAGAAGAGCGGGCCCGTTGCAACTCAGCGACCCGCGGTCCTAAGCCCGAATGATGAAGCCACCTTGCTCCTTTCAGCACGTTCGTGGCTCGCTCGAAATCCAACCATGGCCCTACAACTCACCAAGGAGCATACTCGGCGATACCCCAAAGGTGACCTAGCGCAGGAGCGAGAGGTCATTGCCATCGAAGCGTTGCGTCGATTGGGGCAGCTAGATGCGGCGAAAAAGCGCGGAGCGGTCTTCGAGCAACAATACCCGGGCTCGGCGCATCGTTCGAAGGTCCAACAGACTCTCCAGGGGAAATAGCCTTGTTTCGCGCAGCCCTATGCATCGGCTTCATGAGCGTATTCGGCTGCAGCCGTGGAATCGAACTTGGTAGCGATCTAGGTCGGGTCGATGTGAAAGCTGGCGGTGGCGCCAACGTGGGAGCCGCCGGAACACCTGGAACGGCTGCCCCCGACGCGTCGTCTTCAGTTTGCGAGGTCACTCGATGCGACAACAAGATCTATGCGTGCGGTGACTGCGTCGACAACGACGCCGACAGTCTAGTCGACCAATTGGATCCGGAGTGTTTTGGTCCATGCGATGACAGTGAGGAGTCTTACTTGAGCTCGACCGTGGGACAGAGCGACGCAACCTGCAAAGTTGACTGCTACTTCGACGGTGACAATGGTTCGGGCAACGACGACTGCCATTGGTCCCATCGCTGCGATCCGCTGAGCATGTCGCCCGACTTCCCGCCGAGCGGCAATGCGCAGTGCGCGTATGCTCCCCTGACCGCCATCCCAGGAAGTTCGCAGAACTGTGAGCAGCTAGCCGTCGTTCAATCCGACACGTGCCTCTCGACCTGTCTGCCATTGACACCCCCTGGCTGCGACTGCTTTGGTTGTTGCGAGTGGCCGATCGGTAGCGGACGCGCCATTTGGCTCGGCTCTACGTTGAATGGTGCGGGTAGTTGTGATGCGACCTTGCTCGATGACAAGACCCGATGCCACCCGTGTACCCGCGTGTCTGCTTGTAGCAAGTAGCGACCCGACTCTGAGTTACCCCTGCCCCGCCATCGCGCAGGCAATCCCCGCTTGCTGGAGCATGGAAGCGAAGGTGCTCTTGTCCTAACGCCCCCCTGCCCGGAGACAACACCTACTCAAACTCGCCGCGGGCGACAGCCTGGCACGGTGCATGCGCGCATTTGGCCTAGAACTCGACCCGAGCACTGCTCATCGAGTCCGGCCAAAGCTCGATCAAACCCGATATAACTGGCGTAAATAGGCGACAGTTACGACTACGGCAAGTTCATGATTGGGGAGGCTGGCTGTCTGCTGCAATTCCGCTCGGACTCTCTTGCAACCGAGCTGCCTTCAGCATTTCCTTGAACCCGCAGGTGACACGCGACAACGAGCTCGGGCACTGTCGCGCAGCAAGTGCCTCAAGTGCGCGGGGTCACGGCGAGATCTTCCTTGTTGCCTCGCAGTACGGAGAATCGAAGCAGGGCCTCGCCCACAATCCAGGTGGACAGCGAGCTCGACCCATGGATAACGCGCCAACACTCCTCAACTTCGCGATTTTGCGTGATTCTCTATCCGGTGGCGGGCCGTCCTTGGAGCAACCGAATCACCACGACTGCAAGTGCCAAGACGAGCAGTAGATGAATGAATCCGCCCATCGTAAACGAGGTCACGAGGCCAAGTGCCCACAGGACACACAACACTATAGCAATAGTAAATAGCATTTTCTGTACTCCTCTGATTGCGATGCTCGAACGTCGGAGTCCCCGACGTCTCGGCACTTCACAGCAGATGCACTAACCGGACCAGGACGCTTGCTGGTTGTTCCGGATCTACTCAGGAGTCGCCAACTACACTCGGTGAATCCAGCGAGGGAGCCCGTTTCAAAGTGGTTCGCCCCCCAGCGCTGATCTCACCGGACTTAACGGAGACAACCGAAGCCGCCTGGGCTGGCAAGCAAAGGCGGAAGGGCTGGCAAAAATTCCAGGGACTAAGCCCGGTGCGTGGCAACTTGCAATCTGGCGTGGCATTCTGCAAGTTGTCTCACGTTGGACGGGCTCTTCAGTTGCGTAGACCGAGTCAGGTGGAAAGGGTGCCTTAGGGCGTCTCCGCTACCGAGGGGGCAGTGCAGTACGTTGTTGCCCGCAGGAGCTGCGAACGGCTACCGCTAGTTGGCCTGGCCGTGGTCAATTCAAGTACTCGATTGCGTCGTGCGTCGCTTGAGTCCCCAGGAGAACGCGCGTTTCCATGAAGGACGTTTCCTAAAACTAGGTCGTCGCGGCATTTGACCAGGCTGCGCTTCCGACCGCTCGGACCGAGAATCAATGCGGGCAGGATCACTCGACTCGCAATCAACAAAGGGCTCCTGCGGATAGGCCGATTCGAGTTCCAACTCAAGCAACACGGACTCATCAGAATGCGCCGAGGTCTGGCCTCGGTTGCGCAACTGCGTGCGAGTGTTGTATGAAGGCGTGCTTGAGTGAAGCCGACGTCGGGGCGCTGGTGGAAAGTATCCGCCTCGACCATGATTGTGCTGAACGCTGAAAACCAAGCCGCACAATCTGTTGCCCCAGTGGCCCCAGGTATGCGGGTCGGTGACTAGTAGAAGGAACTGGCTGGAAACTCTACAGATATCGACAGGTCCGTGTTGTTCTGGATTGTGAAGGGATTGATGCTGACCCAAGTGGTGCGCTCATGATCGGCACTGTCCAGAAGCGCCGCTTGTGCAGCGTAGGAGCCCGGGTCCAACGTGATAGTTGCAACGCCATCGCTGCAGCGCTGCCTGAATTCGTCAATCGGCGCGCCGTCGGGCGTCGTCACGGCAATGTCGATGTCGGCGGCGACACTCTGATTGCACTGATTCGGATCCGCGCTATTGTTGATCGTCCAATCCACCGTGAGCGTGCCCTTGGAAATGTACACGGGCACCGGCTCTGCGTCACTGCCAGAGGAGAGGCAGCCGGGTAAGCTACACAGCAATGCTGGGACGAGTACAGTCGCAACACATCTCATCGTTCGGTCCTCCTGTGTTCCCTGCGATCACCATTACGGTTGTCGGGGTGTTCTGATCTGCGTGCGGGTGGTGCCGGTGCCCTGGGCGCAATGCGTACGGGTGGCGACGCGAAGATATGGCGATTGGCGGGAGGTGCCTGTTGAACGTACGTTCGCTGTCGATACAGGGGCGCCGGCTCCTGGCGGTAGTAGGCCCAGCGCGCGCCGTCGCGGTAGTGCCAACGCTCATTTACGTAGTAGACTGTACGACCTTCGTAGTACCGATGCGGATAGGCCTCGATATTGGATGGGACATAGCTCGTTTCCACGTACGCCGAATCTGCTTGGAGGCCCACATAGCATCCACCGAGCGCGGAAAGCATCGCCAATCCTAACAGGCCAACTAGGACTTGTCTGAACATGGATAACTCATCTCGTATGAGGAACTCATCAGCAAGACTGATGCCAACCGCGGCGGCGCCTTTTCAATCACCTTCGAATTAGCGCGCGGACATCAACAGGAAATTGCATTGCGGATTCGTTCGGTGCCGGAACTGTGGTCGGGGTCAACTTTCGCAACGCTGCGCTTCACGTCACCCGTCTCTTGCCGGATGGAAGCGGTATCGCTCGTCTGACCATCTCATTGTGCGAATCCCTCAGGCAAATAGCTAAAGAGACCCGCGCCATTCTGGTGGACAAAATACCCTTCCAGTGGCGGTGCGGTGGACGGATCTACTGGGGATAAGAACGATTCGGTCAACTGCTGAAGGTTCAACCAGTTGATGAGGCATTGGTCGGCTTGGCCTCGATCCGGCAATCCGGTTGCCTTGTTGGTTAGTGCGGGGTGGTAACGGCGGGTGCGGGGGATGGCGTGCGTTCGTGCTAGCCGGGGCGAGTCTCCCCATGGTATCCAGGTCTTGTCCCATGTCTTGCGCAACGACCATTCTTCACAGCGTTTGGATGCTTGGGCTCGTCGTTGCCTGCGATTCTACTGAAACCGGAGGCACGCAGACCGGATCGCAGGCGGGCGCGTCAACCGCCGACATTGCGGCGTTTTGCGATGCGACATGCACGCGCGACCAGCGCTGTCCCGATCCTGCCATCACCTACCCTCCCTACGAGCAATGCAAAAGCAGTTGCATCGCCAAGATCGGAACCAACCCGGTCTATCGCACCGATTCGTTCAGTGCATTGCGCGAATGCTACACGACGCTGGCTTGCGCAATGAGCGACGACCAATGCCTCATGGCAGCGGTGAACGTGGTGACAGCGACGCCGGAAAACGATCCCTCTTACTTATCCTGCGTCAACCGGCAAGATGCCTGCGCCGCCGATGGTGTCAGCGACTTTAGCGACGACCTCTGCGTCACGCAGCTGATCCTCACCGCGGAGGCCAAGGCTAGGTTCGCGAATTGTCTAACGCAAGCGTGCGAACAGATGCTAACATGTTACGATAACTTGACGGGCAGCACGGGGTAGCTGGGGCTAGCTACGTGAAGGTGTATCCTCAAAGGGTGCGAGCGTCTAATATGGGAGAACTCGACCCTGAACCAGCGACAGCAGAGCCGTCCCGCATGCCTCGCGACGGTGTGATGAAATTGTTTGCTCGATTTCGTAGTGCGCGCCTCACGATGTTGGCGTTGATGGTGTCGCTTAGCGCGTGCAGACGAACTCCAGAAAATCTGAGCAACACCAGGTGGAATGTCTTCACGCGGCATGCGCACAAGTCGCCCACCAAGCGCGAACCCGAAGCCACTAAATCGACGACTCGTTGGGTGGCGGGAGAGGGGATTCGTCTGCTGGGAGATGGAACGCGTGGCGCGGTGATTGCCAATCGCCGCGTGTCGTTTGTCGGTGACAAGGCTCTGCTGATCGATGAAAAAGCGATTGACGACTTGGGTTCTCCTTACGCCTTGCCCACGGCGCTTGGTGCGGGTTACCTATTCGTCGGTAAGCGCAGTGTTCGTTTCGCTCCCAGTTTTGCGGAGCCGCTAGCCACAATTGCGACGGGAACTTCCGACCCATTCGAATGGAATGTAAGTGTCGGACGAAGTTGCGTTCTTGTGAAATTCGACTCGGGACCAGCGAAACTCTACGAACTTCCAACGGGTAAGCCCCTGCCGTTGTCGCCGCCAGGGCTAACTGAACTGTTTGGGACGCCGCAAGGCATTGTTGCTGCACGCGTCAAAGGCACGCTGTACGTGTCAATGTCCAACCAAACTCCGGAATGGAGAGTGCTACTGTCCCCGCCTGTCACCGGGCTGGCCTACGATGGAAAGGGAGTTGTCGTTGAAACGTCGCGCGGCACGTTTCGCATTGGGCCCGACGGGAAGCTCGAACCAAAGCCCAATGAGCCCGGCATGACCGTCACGGCAAGCGTCGAGGCGCTGGCCGCAGCTTATCCTGACGTCACACGTCCACTACCCAAACCCACGGACATTGAGCGGTTAGTCAGCCCTTTCGCAAGGCTCATGGACGAGGGGGTTGCGATCACTATTGAAGACAATGCGCTGCTATTTTTGGACAGCAGCACCGGTCGTGTGGTCCATTCTATCTCGAATGCCTTTGATGGGCGCGAAAACTGTTTCTTGATTCGAGGCGGACACCCTAGCTTTGCGGGCTGCAATGGCGATGCTATGTCGCTGTTTCGCATCGATTCAGATTCATCGAAACCTACGCTCGAGCGGTCGATCAAAGGCATCTACACTCATACTTTTGGCGATCCCGAGGCGAGTGCGCCCCTCGCCTTCGTGGGCCGCTGTGACGGCACGGCCGATAAGGTAACATTTTGCATTCGCGAATCCGCCAGCCACTGGAAGGAACTGACGCTGCCGGAAGTTGCTCGACAGCAGGCAGCGCCCGTAAACAATTTGATTCACGTGGCGATGTCCAAAGAAGGGTGGCCTTACGCTTTTGGCTGGGTGGATTACACAGATACAATGGTCATCATTGACGGCGCGACTCAAACCGTTCGCAAAGTCCAAACGGGAACCGAGGAGAATCCCAAGGTGTTCGTTGACTGGGATTCCGTAACCATAGAATCAGGGACCATTCGTTTTCTCGCGCGACCGAAGCTCAGCAATAACCAGGCGCCGATCAGCGACATCTTTGCGGATAATAGCGTCCACGTCGATCTGCTGGATGGGATGCTAGGGCTCTCAGGGCCGAGGGCGTTGCGGGTCACGCCCGGTGGCAAGCTGTTCGAGACGCTCGACGCGGGAAAGTCATTTCACGAGCTTGAGCCACCGCCCGGCGGCGTACCAGATGTCCGTGACGCTATGTTCGGGTGCCATGAGACGGGCTGTATCGTGGGGCCATGGTACCGCGTCGGTTGGAGCAAAGGCTAACAAGCCCAACAAATCTGAAAGCAAACGGGCTCTTCAACCCACGGAGTGCGTCGCGGATCTTGGTGTAGCCCCAGCCGAGGTTCTCTTTGGCGAGCTCGATGACGAAAGCACGAATGTCGTCGGCCCTGCGCGGCCTGCTGAGCTTGTTGCGCTGCGCCGAGCTGTCGTACTTCTTCGCCATGAGTTACCGAAACCACGCCAGGATGGTCGCAGGGCGTACGAGCTGGCAGCAGCCTTCCCGTTCCTCGGGCGTCAGCGCCTTGCCCTTGAGCGCCAAGCGTCGTCGCTGCTCTGGGGTGAAGTCGATCCGCGGATTGGCGCGACCGTCACTAAGCCAAGCGTTTCAGAAGCCGACAACGGGCCGCGCTGTCGTGCTGGCGCTTACATCGCCTGTACCGAGCTCACCGAAATCGTTGGCACCCCAACAGTACGGTACACCTGCCGCGATGGCGCAGGAGTGATTGTAACCCGCAGCTATGGCTTGGACCTTGATCAGTGGCGTCGCACTGGCCCCGCTGCCGGTCATCACGGTCGCGGGTTTCGGAACATCGGCGCCGGCACTCCCGTTGCCGATTTCGCCGTAAGTGTTGTCCCCCCAGCATTGCGCGGTTTGGCTGGCATTGGCGAGAATGGCGCAGGCGTGAATGTACCCAGCAGTCAAGTCCGAGGCTTGGGGGGAGGAGGAAGAGAAACCAACAGGCACGGGCGTGTCGCTGTCCAGCGATGCGCTATTGCCCAACTGACCACTAGTACCGGAGCCCCAGCAACGCCCAGAACCATCGCTGAGCAACGCACAACTGAAATATCCACCGGCACCGATTGCGACCGCAGTTCGGCTTCCGAGGACGGTCGTTAAAAGCGATGCCTCAACGGCGACATAACTACTGTTGCCAGTTGTGACAGCTCCCAACTGGCTGTAACGGTTGCTGCCCCAGCAGTAAACCTTACCACCCGTCACGATGGCACAGGTGTGTTCGTAGCCCGCCGATAGCTTCGTTACACCTTGAAGAGGGGTATGTGCGCTATCGACGACAACGGATGTCGGATAGTCTATCTCGGAGATGTTGTCATAGCTGCCCAATTGGCCAAAGCTGTTGAAGCCCCAACATTTTACCGTGGTGTCGCTGAGCAATGCACAAGTATGAACCTCGCCGGCAACAAGAGCGGTAGCCGTCGAAATGCCTAATGCCGTGACGGGAGTACCGCTCCTGGCGGACGTTTCGCTGAACCCCAATTGCCCCGCAAGATTGGAACCCCAACACTTGACGGTTCCGCACTTGACCGAGCCGCAATCTGCGCCTTCGTCGACGATAGCGCAGGTGTGATGCCGGCCGCCGGCTATGGCACTCGCCCGCGCGATGCCCTGGACTTGGACCGGCGTCGCGCGATAGGGGTACGTGGGACCGGGGCATGCGTCCGCGGCCCCGCCGTCGCTCAACATGCCTTCGCAGTTCTCACCCCAACAGCGAACTGTCCCGTCACTCAAGACTGCGCAGCTGTGCCACAAACCAGTGGCTATGGCAGTAGCCGTCGGTTTGCCGCTCGAGCCGGCGGCGCCGGCGACATTGGCTGCGCCGCCGCTCGCAACGCCACCGCTCGCAACGCCACCGCTCGCAACGCCACCGCTCGCAACGCCACCCGTTTGAGCGCCACCATTGCTTGGCGCACCGGCTGCGATGGAGGTGCCACCGCTACTTGGCGCGCCACCGGTAGGCTTGTTGCCCGCGACATTCGAGAGACCGCCGGTGTTGCTGGTGCCACCTGTGAATGGGGCGCCAGCTGAAGCGTTTCCTCCGGAGCCGGGCGCGACTCCACCATTGGCCACCGACGCGCCCGCTGCGCCGCCGAATGACGCGAGGCCACCTGTGGTCGCGGGCTGCCCGGCGAAGCCTGCGCCACCGATGACGGTGGCACCGCCGACCGTGTTCGTACGCCCAGCCTGACCGCCGGCTAGAGTGGTTGTCGGGCTGCCACCACTGCCCGCGCCCGCTGATACCTTTGCGCCACCCGTATTTTTCCCACCCGCATCGGGCTGCTCGTAGTCAGAGTTCAGCTTCGGCAAAGCGCAACCCGTCAGAAGCACGCCGGCCAGACAAAAAGCCAGTCGATGAGCGCAAGTCATGATCAAAACCCTCCGTAAATGCCAGCGCTGCGCGGACCAATCCATATCCCTGCCGAGGGCGAGGTTTCATTCTTTGGTGCAGAAAGCAGCAAAGTAACACCCGTCGCCGTCAGCACTCCGCCCGCAATGAACCCAACCATCGAGACCATGCGCATGCTGTTGTAGGCATCGACGTCGCTCGCGCTCTGCGAGATACAACTTACCTGGCCCGGGCCCGGACAAACCTTCGAATCAAGCGAACTTGACCGCTTGGACATCGCTAGCAAACCGGAGACCGCCCCGACCGCCAACCCCACGCCGCCTGCGCTCACCGTTACCCAACCGACTGTTCGCTGAACACTCCCCGGTGCCGCAGCGCCCGCGCTTGGTTGCACCTTTGCCATAGCAGGCGCGGACAGCTTCGACTTCGGCGGCCCGTTCGATTCGGTGGGCGCGGCAGCGTCGGACGGGGTGAACCCCAAGGAAACGCGAGCATGCTCGCCTTCTTTCACAAGCACGCTCTGCTTGGAAACTTGGTTGCCGTAGTTCCCCTCGACGTTGCGCTTGCCCGGATCGACCATTTGTTCGGTATCCATCAAGGACTGCGGCACGGCGACGCCATCGATACGCACGGTAACCTGCGACCAAGTAACGCCAGCCACGGCGATACTAAGACGTGGAATTCGCCCCAGCAGTGCAAGCCTTTCATTCTCCGCGTCTCGCTGGGCTTCGAACTGCGACTCCTGCCAAGACTGGTCGCGAGGTATGCGCACCGCCTCCAAGTAAAGCTCGGAAGCTGCGACCAATTTGCCCGTCTTGGCCAACGCCCGAGCCGTGGCAAGAGCCAGCGTAGGAACGTGAACCGCAGCGTAGGCCTTGGAAAGCATTTCGACCGCTTCATCGAATCGCCCAGCGTCGTAGGCCAAGAGCCCAAGCTTTGCGACTTCGCGCGCAGTCGATAGCGTTGCCGCTTCCCCGGCATACGTCGTCGCTGCGATGGTTTGAACGGCTACGCTGAACGCCAGCACTGCTTTCCAATTCATGCTCGATACCTCTTGACGACAACCATGCTTTAGGCGCCGTGCATCCAGGTCGACCTCGGATGCCCCCGACCGGCCAGCGCTGGCCAGTCGGACCCACGTTACTAGCATCAGCGAACTTCTGTGCCAATTTCAGGCGATTTCGACCCAGAAGTGCTGGAACTTGTGCCGTACTACCGAAACTAGGGAGCGCTCACGTGCTTGGGCTAGTTCGATGCTGGCTTGGCTGAACGCATTGGAAGGTCCTTTACTAGCTTGCGCTGCCGCAGCACGTCGTCGCGCAGACGTGCCAGCGACGCAACGAAGGCAGATTGGGGCGGCTGAGCTCGAGGCAATCTGGCTTCGGGGCCCGTTCGAGTCATCGCTAAGGGAACCGCAATTTGAAGGAATAGACCGCCGAGACGGAATCAAACTGTTGGGGCCCTCGCGACACAGGCCCTGGTGAACAGGAACGCTGTGCGGAATGCGTGAGGTGCCGCTATGGTTCAGCTGTCGCTGCACGCCAACACCTGCTCGCAGGTCTTCTTTAGGCTGCAGCTGACCTTGAACTTGGACGGCTTCTTCATACACTCTTGGGCTTCGTCGCTTGCCAGTTTGAATTCACGCGCAGCTTTGCACGCCGCCAGCCGGACGCATTGCGACTGAACATCTGTCTTCTCCGGGAGTGCTTCCTTGAGATTGCCGCTGGATGGCAGCACAGATTTGCCACCGGTGATGCGTGAGCCAATATTGGGATTTGCCCCACAGATTGGGGTGACCTTCGCAGTGGGAACAACCGTTCGATAGGCAGCCGCAAACCGCAAACAGGTCTTCGGTGTCGCGCAATGCAAAACGAGAGCGACTCCCTTGGTTGGCGTGTGCTCGTTTTCGGTGAATGCGATGCTCCCTTCCGTCTTGGTGGTTCCAAGTTCATGCAAGACGTGAAATCCGGAATTGGCTAGCGCCACCTGACGAACATGACGCCAATCGAACGTATCGGATTCGTAGTAGTTCTTCGGAACTGCAGTCAAGACCACGTTTGGATCGACGCAGTTTTCCGCTAGGGTAGCAATCCCCTCCAAGGAATAGTCCAGGAGTGTTGCGGATGCTGCAGCTTGCGCCAGTGCACTCGGTTCAGGCAGCGCAGGGAGAGCCTTCGTGGGAGTTGGCGACACCGATGGTGTCGCCACGGCCACCGATTCGGTCGCGCTTCTCTTCGATTCACAACCGGAGACGACTAGCGCGGCGACAACGAAACCGATCAGGCTGGCAATGGTGATGGTTGGACGGCCAAGATGCATCTCAATTTTCTCCGAATCATCCGGCAATACGAGCGGGGTGACGGTTAGTCCCGGACGCAAGCGCACGATTAGCAATCCTATGCCGACCGGCGCTAACAAGAAAGACCAATTCGTCGCCCATCGTCCCGACCACTAGGCACGGCATGGGAGCGTATATCCGTTTCGCGAGACCCAATTGTCCTTGCAGTTCGGTGCCGAAATGGATTGAACGATTGAGTCAGCCTTGCGCCAACCGCTTGCCAAGCGGTTGGCCTTTCCGGGTTACGCGTAAGGGGATGGCTCACGCCCGGTGGACTCAGCGTCTGGCACCCATACTTGCCTGCTGCAGTGGTATGTCCCCGGTACGTCCAAAGACAGTGGCAATTCAACCTGCTTCGGCGTAGGCTTCCGAGCCTTGGTGCATAGTCCTTCAGCTGAAGGTCGATCGCCTAGAGCGGGACCAACTTGCTCACTTCCACACCGAACGCTCACTGCCGCGTGAACTTAAGCCTTTTGGTTTGGTGCGTCGCGGCAACGGTCAACGTGGGCAATGAATGTTCGGCGTGGTGGCCGTCGGGAGGCCAAGGGCCGCCGCTGCTGCTGGCGCGATCGGGCCTGAACTGAGCCACTGCTCCAAGTCACCCGAACTCATCGAATCCAGTCGACGCTGCTTTTCCGCTAGGGTGGACTTGCCTTCTGACTTCAGGCGCACAATGCCGAGCAGACGAAGCGGTTCAGGTCGTTGGTAACGCGTGAGCCAAAGGATCCGTCCCCTGCCGTCGGATGAACGCAACTAATTCGGGGATCTAGTGATGATGTCAACTGGACGATGCTAACCGACAAACAACCTTTGGTTTCCTTAACTTCCGTCCCGTCCGGGTCATTCGAGTGACGGTCAGCTTGGGTTTGGTGCGTCGCGGTCTAGTCGACTTGCGCTCAAGCACAAAGCGTTGTCGCTCTCGCGCACGTGTGGTCTTGTCGAATTGCTAATGATCCATGTGGACGTCATTGCAGGCAAATCTTCTCGAGATGGGTCAAGCCGTCGCAGTGCGGCCCTTGGGCTCTCATGGTCAACCCGTGACGTTGGGCGTACGGTCAATGCCACAACATCAGCGGGAGAGTGGTCGATGAATGCGAAATTGGAAGTCGATACCCACAAGATGCCGCTCGATGCCGAGTTGGCGAAGCCCTATCTCGAATCCTTTGATATTCGAGTTGGCCGCGACAGTGATCCGACGGGTGGCGCTACCTCTGCACTCGAACCGATGGCGGGCGGAGTCCACCTGTTCGTCGAACCCAAGAACACTGCCCGCGCCACTGCGCTGCTTCGAGCATACCACGGTGCGCAGCGCGTTCCGGGAGTCCAGACTTACGAGTCCGCCGACGATCTCGCTTCACGCGCGTTCCGGACATCCTTGCTCGGTCTGGTCCTATTTCCGATCGTGATGCACATCTACGCGATCGTGATGCTGGTCAAGGTGCCCAGGCGCGCTCTTTCGACCAAGGGACGCTGGCACTTTGCTCTCGCGTTGGCAACGAGCTTGCTCGTGGTTACGGCCGCTGCAGCCTATTTGGGCAAGCAGTTCGTGTAGGTGGGGCAAGAAGTCGCCTGTTGCTTTTGCAACAAGCTATCACTGCCCCACCGTCAGAAGGGTACGCACTCCAGAAGGCTGTTGCGACGCTGAGAGATGAGATACGTTGAACCATCGCGCGCGCCGTCTTGATTCGCGACTCAGCTTCCGTGGCGGGAAAGCCGAGCACGCGCAGGATCACTTAGGTCATCGACGGCGCGCGGGAGGCCCCAAGTGGGCAATGCACGAGGATACGGGATTGAGGTTGTTCTCGACATTGCCGCCCGCATGACGCTCGAAACACTCGTGAGCACGCCGCCCCGTCTCGCGCATGGCCGGGCGAGAGCCTGCCGTCCGCATAGAAACGGCCGAAGCGCCACGCTCGGCCACGCGAACTTTTTTTGCGACAGGATAGGAAGTGCCCATCTATTGGACTGATGTTTCGCTTACGAGACGCTCGACGGGGCTTTGGCCCGCTCAATTGAAAGGATAGGAACAATGCGTTCAAGTCACTTGGCTGATTCGGTAACTGGTCGATTGGTGCGCGGAGCGTGTGCGATTGGAATTAGCGCAGGCGTTTTGATAGGTTGTAGTGGCGCGGAAGAGGGGTCGTTGCCGGCGGATGTGAACAACCAGACGGAGAGTGACGCCGATTCCGGGCTCGCGACCGCTAGCCAGCCCATCAGCGGGACGAGCACACCCGGCCCCTACGAGATCCTGGTCTGTCCCGATGTCAACACGGCCCAGTACAGGTACGGGGGGAATTGTGTCAAGGTCCCGCTCGGCATGTTCCCGAATAGCGCGGGCGTTGGTAACGACACGATGTCTTCAATTAAGGTCGGCAGCGAAGTTCGCGCTACATTGTGCCGCGATTCGGCGTTCCGCGGTAATTGCCAGACTTTCGATCCTGGCACAACGCGCGCGAACCTCGGCAACGAGTCAATCGGAAACGATACGGTGTCGTCTATACGTATCGCGCCTGCAGCCACGCCCGATTGCCGCAATCGCAGCATCGATAACCCGCCTCCCGCGGGATGGGTGTTTCTGTACCGAGACCAGTATTGGCAGGGCGATTGTGTAGCCGTCTCAAGCGGTTCGTATTACAACGTGCTCGACATCGGGTTGGCCAACGACTCAATCAGTAGTTGGCTAGTGCCAGCGGACTGCCACACCTTGGTGGACATGTACAACGAACAGGGCTGGGTGGGAAAGTACGGCATCTACTCGAGCTACGACGGTTGTATTGGCGACTGGGCTCGTGATCAAACCATGGGCGTCATGTATTGGGGGTTCAACGACGTTGTAACGTCTCTCGTTGTTTATGGGACGTAAATCGTAGCGCAACGAACAGCGCAGCTCCGGCCAGGGCAAAGGTTGCTGTTCGCGAAGGAATGCTCGAGGTCATGGAAGGGCTAGTCTGGCTGTGTTTTACTGTGAAGATCGCATTTGGTGAACTATACCAATTCGCAAGTGCGACAATCGTGCGCCCCCTTATTGACCTTCTGCTGCTTGCTCGAGTCGAGCCAATTGTTCGTTCAGCCAAGCGTTTTGGCGGGCATATCGGAGCCGTTCGAGCTCATCTGGATCGCACCTAGTGCCTGTCCAGACGAAACCTTGGTTCGGCGCTGGCTCAGGCGCCTCTTGGCGACGGGGAATTCGACGCTGGGGCACTTGCGTGTTGAGGCTCGGCTCGAGCAACTGGGGATTTCTGCCTTTGCATTGACGCTTCGAACGGATTTCGGCGGGATGGCGGGGGACCGCGTTCTGCGCGGGCAGTCTTGCGAGTCGGTGACGGTCGCGGCTGTGCTTACGATGGCTCTCATGCTCAGTCCGGACCAGGACCTGGGCCGCGACTCACCAACCTAATCCAGCCCCAAGCCAGCAACGCCGGATGGAAGCGTGGCCCTGCTGCCTGCGCGCCAAAGGATCCGTCCCCTGCCGTCGGATGAACGCAACTAATTCGTGGGTCTAGAGATCGTGTCAACTGGGCGATGCTAACCGACGGAAGAGGCTTTGGTTTCCTTGACCTCTACGGCGACGCACCTCAGTCCTACACGACGCTGGACTTAAAATTAACGCGCGGCAATGTCTATGAGGTCGTTGTCTTTCAAGCTGAGCGCTGGTGTTGCGGCTTGAACTACATGTCGACGCTTGCGAATTCTTTGACTGGTGCCAGCAAATTGATGATAAGAACGACGGAAGCTGTGGAGGCTGTTCGCTGGATTGTCAAAAAGGTCCCTGCTGCGGCGACGGAGTTATCCAGAAGGACTGCGGTGAGGTCTGCGACTATGGAAAGCCTGGCGAGGACTGCAATGCCGTATGCGTTCAGCTGATCTTATTGCTTAGAAGCGTCGCCACGAATTGGAATCGATCGCCGGATGCCGATTTTGCCACCCGCGCTCGGAACCGCCGAAAAATTTCAGCAAGTTCTGAATCCTGCCGCCATCGAGTCAAAGCTCAGATACGGCCAAAACCTTGGAAGCGACTTGCTGCAGCTTGCAAAGTGCTAAATGGTTGTCGAGCAACTGAAATGTCCTTGCCTATGTTCATCAACCGCCTAGCCTCATTGCTGGTCACGCTATTCGCTCTCGCGTCTGCGTCTGCGTGTCGCGGGCCGGCGCGCAGCGATACCCGTGCCCCTACGGAGCACCCGAGCGCGCTAGCATTGATCGAGTCCAAGGCTCCCGCACTGAGGCGTTGCAATGACGCACGTGAGAAAGCGCGCGCGGCAGTCGAAACGGGTGTCGCGTGCGATCAAGCCTTCGCTGGTGTAGCCACTGCTTGTACGGAGCTCTATACTGAGTCGGGCTGCGCGCACGCGTTTCGCACGGCAGCAACCCTGCCGATGGAGGCCCGCGCGGTAAGCATCGCGCTTGCCTGTCGAGATGCGTATTGCCCCAAACTCGCGCTGCCAAAGCCGGCCCTTTGCGCGCCCGATGAGATTCGATCGGCGTTGCAAATGCTCGCAATGTGGCCCGAGTTGGATGCGCGAATCCTTTCATTCGAGCTGAACGTCTCCGTGGAAGAAGTCGAACGCCTAGTCCCGCGTACCACGCCCGTTGTGGATGTAAAACAATCGAACACAGTACTGCCGACGTTGAGCGCGGAAACGGGCAGTGCCACAAGCATTCTTACCGTGTCGCTCCGCGTAGACGCAAATGGCAGAGCCCGCACCTGGGTCGACGGGGAACCGCCGGAGATGCTGCCAGTACAAATTGACGTTGCAGCCTTCGCCACCGTCGCGGCCAAAGCGAAGAAACGGGCTGCGGCTCAGGTCGTCATCGCGGTGGACAAGCGCGCGACACATAGTCAAGTGGTTGCACTCATTGATGCCCTAATGAACGAGGGGATCTCGAACGTCGCCATGCAGCTAGTGCCTTCGGTGGAGCCGCAGAATGCGGTGAAGCCGTGACGACCAATCAGCACCGTTCTCCAGGCACTTCGCATCAGGGGTGAACGTCGCGTTATAGGCCGGGTAGTAACCTGTGATTTTTTGACCATGGATAGCCGCATTGGTTGTCGTTGCCAGCGATGCCGCGTACTGGTCGCGCGTCACTTCAGTGCTGTCGATACAGTACCTTTCAGGCAATTTCACCATTGCCGGGCCGCCGGTGCTCGACGTACCGCCGGTGGACGAAGCGCCACCCTTCGACGTCGCGCTACCGGTACTTGACACGCCACCGTTGCCGCTTGTTGTTCCGGTCGCTATGCCCGCGGTCGCTATGCCCGCAGTCGTTCCACCCGACACGACTGACATATTGCCGCCGCTACTCGAGATGCCACCAATGCCCGTTGTACCGCCGGAACTCTTTCCACTGTCACCAACCGTTGTTACCGTCGCGATATCTGATGTCGTTCCACCCGACGTGCCGCCGCTCTCGCCCGATGACTTCGAACGGCTCGACGTGCCGCCGCTACTGCTTCGTCCAAAGGATCCGTCACCTGCCTTCGGATGAACGCAACACACACTAATTCGGGGATCTAGAGCTCATGTCAACTGGGCGACGCTAACCGACGGAAAAGGCTTTGGTTTCCTTGACCTCCGATTTCCTCGATTGCCCGTCGTGTGGACCGCGACTTCCCGCTCGATGCATGTACTTCTGGACCGTACGCTTGGAAACTTCAATACCAAGCTTCAGAAGCTCACCACGGATTCGCTCTGCTCGCCAAAGCCGGTTCTCTCTGACCATACCCTCGATGAGCTCAATTGTCGCCTTGGTCAGCGGGGATCTGCGCACTCTACCAGACTTGGATTTGCAGCTCCACAGCAGCCGCAATCCTTCACGGTGCCAGTGGACGATCGTGTCCGGCTTCACGAGGAGAACTGCCTCCCACCAGCGACGCACGATGCTCGACAGGAATACGAGCAAGCCTCTTTCGTGCGGATGGAAGCGTGGCTGCTTGAGATGATCGGTCGCGGGCGGAAGGACTCGGTGAGTTTCTTCTTCGTCCAGCTCACGACCTTGCCGCATGCGGACCGGACTCTGGCCTTCCGGACGAAGAACAACACGACCGCGATCTGCACGACTTCCGCTACAATCGCAAGGTCTTGCCTTCCGCGAATTCCTCAATCATGCTACGGCGGAGCGCTACCGTAGCAACCACAGGCTGCGATCGATCCCCTTCCCTGGTCGGCGCGGCGTTGCTTTGACCGACGCTCCACCTGGCGCAATGGGCGTCCTCGACGCAAGGCGGTCTGGTTCACCGCGAGAGCACCCAGATACACTAATGTAGTCAGCGCAGGTTCGGTGTGTGCAGCGATGCAAACTCGCAGACATCATGCAGTTAGCCCCAACCCCTGGCCGCTACGTCTCGAGACCTCGCACCGACTGGCCAAGCTCGTTCTCGTCGTAACGCTAGTGCAGCTCGAAGAAGTGGGCCAAATCGATTGTGGTCAATCGAATCGTTGTTTAGCCTGGCATGATGCTGCCGTCATTGGCGTTGATGACTACGCGTGCTGCATCGAGGGCGGTCACGCTTACTACCTTCAGTCTGATCGGGCTCTGGATCGCCGCCTGCGGCGGGATCCCCACGGTGAGCGTTGCCTCCGACGAGGAGAACGGCAAATCGAGCGACTGCCGCGCACTCGGGATTTGCGAGTGTAAGAAGAACGCGGACTGCCCGGCGAGCGCCCCGATTTGCCTTAATGCCAAGTGTGTGGACCACCTTGACGGGCAAAGCACCACCCCGATTATCGACATCGATGCATCGGGACTGGGAGGCGCGCCATCCACGAGCGGAGCTGGGGGGACTTCAGCAACCGCCTGTGGCGAGCAGTCAGAAGTCTGCAATGGGATGGACGACAACTGCAACGGCGTGGCCGACGAGGCATTCCTCGGCTCCGACGGAAGATACAGTCTGCCGACGAATTGCGGCCAGTGTGGCGTCGTCTGCGCGAACCTGTACGCGAATCTCGCGCTCGGATCCGATGGTAAGGTCGCCGTCACCGCGACCACTTGCTCCCTCGAAGGCACCGAATTCCGTTGTCGCCCAGCGCAGTGCGCGACTGGCTTCACGTTGATGCCCGACGCGCAAGGCAAGCCCGCTGTCTGCATGGCTGCGCGCCAGGTCAGCTGCCAGGCGTGCGCATCCAGCGCCGATTGCAACGCTGGAGTTGGACACGCCTGCATTCAGGTCGAAACTGAAGGCACCTTCTGCGCCGCCCGCTGCGATACCACGGCCGGCGGAACCTGCACCGGAACCGAGGGCGCGCAGGGCTGCTGCCCAGACAACTACCTGTGCCAGCGATCGGGCGCGGATCTGGTCTGTGTGCCCAAGGGCAACAGCTGTAGGTGCGGACAGACTTCGATTGGACTCGAACGCGGCTGCAACAGGACGAGCTCGCTCGACGGCACTGTCTGCCCAGGTACTCAAACCTGCGCGGCCCTGACCACCGGGGGCCATTCGTTTGGCGAGTGCGTCGCCTCGCCGATCGCCGAGGTTTGTGACCGGCGTGACAACGACTGCGATGGACAGGCCGACGAGGGGTTCACGAACGCCGGGAAATACAGCCTGACGACGAATTGCGGGCAGTGCGGGATCGCTTGCGCCAACATCTATTCGAACCTGGCCTTGGGCGCCGACGGCAAAGTTGCCGCGGACGCGACCACCTGTAGCCTCGAGGACACGGGCTATACCTGTCGCCCGGCGCGCTGCACGGCGGGCTACTCGCTGCTACACGATACCCACGGCATGCCGGCGGTGTGCCTACCGACGAGCGCCGTCAACTGTCAGTCGTGCACAACCAGCGCTGATTGCAGCGGCGGGGTTGGCCATGTCTGCGACGCAGTGGGCACCGAGGGGCTATTCTGCGCTCAGCGCTGCGACGCGTCGGCGGGCAGTGCCTGCACGAGCGTTGCAGGCACCCAAGGGTGCTGCCCCGATAACTACCTGTGCCAAGCCTCGGGGGGCGAGCTGCTCTGCAAGCCCAAAGGCGGTAGCTGCCATTGCAACCAGGATTCGGTCGGAGTCGAGCGCGCCTGCAGCGCAACCAGCACCGCGGACGCGAGTGTCTGCCTTGGCACGCAGCTCTGCAGTAAGCAGTCCGATGGCAGCTTCGCGTACAGTCAATGCCAACTGGCACCGGTCACCGAAACCTGCGACGGTCGTGACAACGACTGCGATGGCAGCGTCGACGAGGGCTTCACCCAGAACGGCCAATACAGGCTGAATACCAACTGCGGGCAGTGTGGGGTCGCTTGCGCGGAGATCTACTCGAACTTAGCGCTGGGGGCTGACGGCAAACCAGCGCCGGACAGCACCACCTGCGAGCTCGAAACAACGGGGGCCCGCTGTCGCCCAGCGCGTTGCGCCCCTGGGTACTCGTTGTTCTACGACAGCCAAGGAAAGCCTGCCGTGTGCGTGCCGGCGACCGTGGCCAATTGCCAGGCGTGCGCCACCAACAATGACTGCAGCAATGGCGTTGGCCATGTCTGTGTCACGATGGCCGACGAAGGTCGGTTCTGCGCCGCGCGCTGCGACAAGAGCGCAGCAAGCGCGTGCACTGGGGTGGCCGGCGAGCAAGGGTGTTGCCCGAGCAACTACCTCTGTCAAACGGTTGGCTCGGATCTGCTCTGCCAACCCAAGGGCGGCAGTTGCCGGTGCACCCAGGAGTCGGCTGGGATGACCCGTGTCTGCTCCAAAACCAGCACCGCTGACGCCACGGTGTGCGTTGGTGCGGACACTTGCGGCGAAAGCTCGACCGGAACCTACGGCTGGAGCGGCTGCAGCTTGACGCCCGTGACCGAGCTCTGCGACGGCCGTGACAACGACTGCGACGGTACCGTCGACGAGGGCTTTACCGTCGGGGGCAACTACTATCTCGATACCAACTGCGGCGCTTGCGGCAACAGCTGCGTTGTACGCTTTTCGGCAGCTGCGCTTCACGCCACAGGAGCCTGCAATCCGAGCCACGCAGGCGCGCCCGATTGCGAGATCAAAAGCTGCACGTCGAGCGAGGTCGGTGGGGCAAAGCTATGCGCCGTCAACGCCGATTGCGCGGGCGATCCTATCAGCACGACGTGCGACACCACCTTGCGGGCCTGCGTGAAAACCTGTGTCCAACCGAGCGACTGCGCGGCGGGCACCACCTGCCAGAACGGGTATTGCACCACCAGTTGCACCGCGCCCACCAATTGCGAAGCGACGTTCGGAGCTGGTTCTACCTGCAACGGTGGCCAATGCGCGCGTCACTTCGACTGGAAGGATCTCGATGCCTACGTGAACAACGGCTGCGAGTGCGCGGCGCTCGCCAGCGATGAACCGCTCACCTTCGAGAGCTACCCCACTTCCACTACCCCCACGGTCGATCGCAACTGCGACGGGATCGAGGGTAACGCGGCGCGCGCAATCTTCGTCGTTCCTGGTGGCACGGGCGACGGCACGCGCGCCAAACCCTTGGGCTCGATTCAGGCGGCGATCAACCTGTTCGATCCGAGCAAGCACGAGCATGTCCTGATCGCTACAGGGCTCTACACCGAGTCGATATTGCTCAAGGCCGGGGTCAAGTTGTATGGCGGCTACAGCCTGGACTTCAAGCACCGCGACATCGTGCTCAACCGCTCCACGATCTTGGCACCGGAGCCAGACTTTACAACCATCCCCGAGCTCCCAGGGACGCTGAACGCCAAGGACATCACGACCAAGACCATCGTCGCTGGGCTGACGATCGAGGGTTACGACGTCTCGAATTCCGTCAAGTCCTACGGGCAGCCG
>Ga0302321_100000192_pt1 | contig 53789 bp, 44 predicted proteins | sample Fen_T0_1_FD_202505 | JGI IMG/M metagenome (GOLD analysis project Ga0302321, IMG submission 202505) | Peat permafrost microbial communities from Stordalen Mire near Abisko, Sweden - Fen_T0_1 | ecosystem: Environmental > Terrestrial > Soil > Wetlands > Permafrost | place: Sweden: Abisko... | reverse complement strand
GATCACCAACGCATTCATCGGTCTCACGAGCGGCAGTACGATGTGGGACATCGCTCGCTGGGACTACGCGGCGATCAACACCGGCTCGTGCAGCGACGGAAATACAGGCTGGTTTGGCACCCTGATTACCACGGACCAGCAGCTGTTGGACATGAGTGGCTTCGAGTTCGGCTACGCCGAACGCGCGACGTGTCCGACGGGCTCGACAGGCAACGCCGGGACCAGCCTTTCAAGCACCGATTGCCCCGGTACCGGGAGCTGGCCGGGGTCGACCTGGCAGCTCACTGGGCTTCCAGGTTCGGCGCCCTACACAGGGGCCCGACTCTGGTTCGGCAGCGACAACAACGTCGCCGCAGGCGACGGCAACGCCGCATTCACGGTGAAGAGCACGATGGACGTCACCCACGGCAATAGCGGTGGCCCGCTCTATTGGCAAACCACCGATCGCTACGTGGTCGGCGCTTGTTCGGGTCAAAACACGACTACCACCGCTTACAATCGGTTCTCTTCGGAAGTTTACAACTTCCTTCATGCCTTCGCGCCTTTCCCGCAACCATGATTCTACGACCGCGAGACTTGTCGGTCTCTGCTTGCCGTTTGCTATGGCTCGTGCCGGGAGTCCTCACCGGGCTCCTGGTTCAGGGCTGCAGCGCCACCACCCGCGATCAGAGCTCGAACGGCGGCTCTGCGGGCGCTCCCGACATCGGCGCTGCGTCTGGCGCCGGTGGACCAGGCATGCTGGCAAGCGGCGGAAAGCCATCGCCCGATCCGTGCGTTGGGGCGTGCACGAACACGAGTGCTCGGCCAGCGCCGCTTCCGCGTCCCCAATGTCCGGAGCTCGAACCCTCCGCCGGTGCCGCGTGTAGCGAGGCCGATCTGCGCTGCAGCTACGGTGACGCGCCAACGCCGCGTTGCCGCACTTACTACCGGTGCAGCGCCAGCAAGTGGGCGCTCGATGCGAGCGACGCCTATCCGTGCGTGACCGCCACACAGTGCCCGAGCGCACCACCACAGGGAGCCGCCTGCCAAGTCGAAGTCCCCGGCGTGCCGTGTGCTTACACGGGCTTACTCTGCTTCTGTGAGGCCGCGTCGGATGCGGCGGCCGGCGCTGACGGGCACTGGGGGTGCTACGGGCCGCCAGCGGACCCGGCCTGTCCAGCACTGTTGCCGAACCTCGGCGAGGGCTGCGCGACCCAAGCGCTCGAATGTCACTACGCCAGCAATGGCTGCACGGCGCCGCCCAATAGCACGGTGTTTTGTCGCGGCGGTGCTTGGGAAGAAGGACAAGAGTTGCTGTGCCACAGCAAGTGACCCGTCATTCGAACGCTTCGTGCGCTGGCGCGTTCGTCTTCATATTCGTGTGCGCGGTTTCTGGCTGTGGCGGCGTGGCACAGAACTCGCACGAATCGTCCAGCGCTGGCGGACCAGCAACCGCCGGTCGCGGCGGTGATGCCGATCCGAGCGGCGCAGCCGGGAGCGCTGCCGGAGCAGCCAGTGACCTGGCTGGGGCCGACAGCGATTCAGTTGCGGGCAGCGCGAGCGGCGGCGCCGGAGCAGCAGCGGGCGGCGGAAACACGCACGACAGCGAGCGAGCCATCTACGCTGACTACCTCGCACAGTGGCTGGTCGCACGCTCGGAGCGTGAGCCCGGTGAACCCATTCCACCACCCGACGTGGCTGCGCCCTGCTTCGACTGCGTGAACTCGCGCGGTTTGTCGCACTGCGCCTATCCAGTCGGTAGTGATTGCGCGCCGTCCACGGCATGCATCGAGCGTCATTGCCTCGATACTGAATCCTACCCGGCGAGTCTCTATGATTGCGTCGAAAGCTGTCTCCCGTCGGACGATCTGAGCTGTAGCGCACAGTGGTTGACCTTTGTCAGCTGTTCGGTCCCCGCATGCGCGGCGGCCTGCGATTGAATTCGAACTGGCTGCGCGGGCTCGCTGCCGGCGTCAGCGCGCTCTTGGCCTCGTCCTGCGCGGACGCACCAGGCACCCCTTCGACAGACGTGCAGCTGCCGATCCACGGCGGGAGCGCAGTCCCCGCCGGTGCGTGGCCGAGCTTGGCTTGGCTCGAAAATGGCTGCAGCGGCGTGCTCTTGGCGCCTGATCTGCTGGTGTTCGCCGCACATTGCGGGCTCGGGGCCAGTTCGGCCTGGTTCGGAGATCAGCTCGACATCACGATCGACGACGCTGCGGGAGTCGCACCCGCGGCGTCCGGACCCGGCGTCACCCAAGTCGGGCTCGGCCAGTGCGCGGCGTATCCTGATTGGCAAATCGGCACCGATATCGCCTATTGCGTGCTCGATCGCCCAGTCATCGACGCCAGCGCGATCGCACCGGCACTGCCCGCGAGCGCGCGCTCGCGAGTCTCGCCGGGAACCCCGGTCAGCCTGGTTGGGTTCGGCCGAAACTCACCCAGCGCGCCAGCCGGCAACAAGCTTCGCGTAGATGTGCCCATTCGCCGCGTCGGACAAGAGCTCGAGATCGGCGACTCGGAGTTCGGCACGTGCACGGGTGACTCAGGCAGCCCCGCGTTGATCGCCCTGGGTGACGCGAGCCACCCGGACTGGCACGTGGCCGGCGTGCTCTCCAGCGGCAACTCGGGTGACGGCTGCGGTGTCGGTTACTACAGCGACATCTCGACGCTCACGAGTTGGCTAGAAGGCTCGAGCGGTCGCGGGCTCAGCCCAGGCTCGGAGGGCTGGCCCGCGGCGTCACGCTGTGCCCAAGCCAGCCTGGACGCGGACGGAGTGCCTATGAGCGGCGCGCAGGCTCCTTCGCCGAACTGCCCAGCGCATCTAGCGGAAAGCTCGGGCTGCAGCTCGTCGCCTGGTAATCCGACCGGATCAGGCGTGAGCACCGAAGTGGCACCGCTCGGCGTCGCGCTGCTACTCAGACTCCGAAGGCGACGTTCGCGCCGTTAGCACCATGACCCAGGCGAGCTTCGAGCTTTGCGCCGCGCTGTGAACCCTTTGCCCGCTTACCCAACCCAATAGCTTGTTCTCGACATCGACACCCGGACACCCGGCGGCGTGTCCCACCAAGAGCCGACGCTGAACACCGCGCGGAGGCCGGGTCGGTGCTAGAGTCATCCGCGGCCTGTAAGAATTCCATGAAAGCCAACGGAAGAACGTCCACGCGCCGTGAACCCAAGCAACAGCGCTCGCGGCAGACCGTGGATGCGGTCCTCGAGGCGGTGCAGCGTGTGCTGAGGCGTCACGGCGCCGAAGCCATCACCACGAACCGCGTGGCGGAAGCAGCGGGCGTCAGCATCGGCTCGCTCTACCAGTACTTCCCCGAGAAGCAGGCCATCTTCATCGCGCTGCATGATCGCCACGTCGACCGTGTGCGGCACGTGATTGAGGGGACGATGACCCACTGCACCTCGGTTTCACTCGAGGAGTTCACGCGCGAGCTCGTGGAACGGCTCGCCAACGTGCACTCGGAAGACGCTGAGCTGCACGAGATCGTATCCGACGCGGTGCCGGGGGGCCAAAGCGGCTTCAAGAGCGCATTGCAAGCCGTGTTCGAGCAGGTGATCTCGCCTACCAAGCAAGATCGCTATACCCCCGAAGAGACAAAGCGGATGCTCTTCGTCCTGCCGCACCTGGTCGAAGCGTTGGTGCATGGAGTGGCTCACCAGAAGCAGGCAATTTCGAGGGAGCGGGCCAAAGACGAGGCCATCCGAACGGTCGCCGTCTACTTGAATTCGTTTCAGGGCGGCCACCCCGGCCGCTACTGAAAGGCGTTGGCGTTCGCCTCGGCCCAGCGCTCGAATGGGATGGCCTTGCGCTCGAGGACACGTTTCACGCCGTTCGAGACGGTGGCCAGCCGGCCTTCGCGCACCGCACGCCAAATGTCGACGAGCGCGTCGGCGTATGGCCCCTTGCCGGCCCAGCGGACCACGCCCGCATACGCCTGTTCGTCCGAGATCTCCTCGAAGCGGACGCGCTTGCCAATTACGCTGCCGATGGCCGCAGCCATCTCGCCGTAGCTCAGCGCCTCGGGACCGGTGATGACCAGGGACCGGCCATCGTGGTCGCGCGTGATCAGGGCCGCGATGGCCACATCGGCGATGTCGTCGGGGTGGATGAACGCGATCTTCCCCTGTCCTGTCGAGGTCCGCAGCACGCCCAGCTCGCGGATCGAGTCCGACCAACCAAGTGCATTCAACATGAAGCCGGCTGACTGAATGAACGTGAATGCTACCCCACTCTCGCGGACTGCGACCTCACCGCGCGCGTGCCACGGTCCCGTCCCCACCCCGGTTTGCACGTCCAGCGTGGAGAGCTTGACCACATGCCGGACTCCCGCGGATTTCGCAGCGACCGCAACCGCGCGATCTCGCGACTCGAGATCCGGACCGTCGGTCACGAGGAAGACACCGTCGATACCGGCGAGCGCGGCCGCCAGCGACGAACGTGGCTGCTCGAGGTCCCCCACATGGATATCGACCTGGTCGCCGAAGAGCACCTTTGCCTTCTTCGCATTGCGCACGAAAACGGACGGCCGCTCGCCACGTGCGATAAGGCGCTCGGTGACTCGAGACCCGATGTTCCCGGTGCCGCCGAAGATCAGATGCTTCATTTGAGGCTACTCCAACCCTTGATTACCTCGAGCGCCAATCGCTTCTGACCGGCCACGGTGAAATGCAAGCCGTCTCCCATGAGGAGGTCGGCGGGGGGTGGTGTCCCCAGCGTGGAGAAGACGTCGATCACCGCGCCGTCGATGTCGCGGACGATCGCGGCGACGCGCGCCAGGTCCTGGTTGCGGAAGCGAACTCCGAAGCGAGCTAGCCCCCCATGCCCCGCCACCTGCTCCTCGTTGACCGCGGGCGGAGTGATCCACACGGCGCGCGCCTTGGTTTCGCGAGCTACCCGTTGGCGCAGCTCCGCGATGTTGAGCCGCGTCTCGTCATGATGCACGAGCGTCTTGGTCGGGTGGGGGCCTTGCGTCCGCGCGTCGTTCGTACCGATGAGGAACAAGATCCAATCGGGCTGCTGGCCAACGACTGCGCCGATCCGGACCAGCCCGTGCGTCGTCGTCTCGCCGCCGACGGCGCTGATGGCTACCGATATCCCATCGGCGGCACGGCGCGCGGCCAGCAACTCGCTCAGGATCAGGGCCCAGGACTGGGGATCGGACGTCAGGCTGTCTCCGAACGCAACGACCTGGGCGCCTTTCCGCAGGGGAAGCCGGTCGACCATCGAAGCAATCGCTGGGTCGGCCAGCAGCTCGCTGGCAGCTTCTCTGGCCTCCGCCTTCATGCGGCCAAGCTCAGTGGTGTAGGCCGAAGGCGGAAGGCCAAGCAGCGCTGCATGGGTTTCCTGGGAGAGCCCAGCACCTCCTGGCAGCGAAGCCAGAGACCGCTCGGGTTGGATGACCTTCAAAAGCCAGCGTATCTGTTCGTTCGACATTGGTTCGAGCTCCTGCTGTTCGAGAGCTACGAAGATAGCCAACGGCCTCGGCTGCGTCAGCTCGCGTTGCCCGTTCCGCAAATCGCTGAAACGACCCTGGATTTGGCCCGACTCCCCAGGCTTGCTCAGATTCCGCACAGCTCGGCATGAGTCCAGATCCAGTCCCGGGCGTGGACTGCGTGGCTCAGATCGTGATGGCAAGATCTCTTCATGGGTCGCGCGCGCAGCGTATGCCCGTATAAAAGGTCTCGGGCGTGTTGTCGTTCACGCCGAAGCGACGGGTGGCGCAGATCTCGGTGGACGTCGCGGTCGGGTAGCCGCCGCGCGTGGCGCGCGTGGTCAAGCCGGGAGCGCTCACCGGGCCGAGCGTCGCGCAGTCATGGCAAATTTGACCGTTGTGCGCGACCAGCCGGAAGTCGTACAGGTCGAGCGCGAACTCGCCCATGTTGCCGGCCATGTCTAGCTGACCGAAGCGGCCCATGCCCAGCCACGCGGAGCCGACCTCGCGGATGAACGTGCCCTGGCAGGTCTCGTCGTGGCAACCGTAGGCAGCGAGCTCATTGTTCGGTTGCTGGAACCCCCAAGGAAACGGTCGATTGTCCGCGCCGCCGGCGGCCGCGTACTCCCACTCGAGCTCGGTTGGCAAGCGCCCGCCATCCCACACGCAGAACGCGAAGGCCTCGAACCAGGTCTCGACGCTCATCGGCAGGTTCTCCTGGCTGCCCCCCGTGGGCGTCCAGGTTTGATACAAGCCGAAATTGAGCTTCGAGTTCCATTCGTCGCGCGTGGCGGGGATGGCGCTGTTCCACTCCGCGTGCCAGCCGCTGCCGGCGATGTGCGGATTCGCGCCCGCGCCGGGGCTCGGTGTCCAGACGGTCGGCCCGGCGTCGAGAAACTTACGGAAGCGGCCGACCGTGACTTCGAACTTGTCGAGACGAAAGCTCGAGACCGTGCCTTCGTGCGAGTTAGCCGCGTCGAACACGCAGCCTGACTGCGCGTTGTTCGGGTCGCCACCGACGATGAACGAGCCGCCCGGCACGAGCGGTGACGCGCAGCAATCGCGGCCCTGGCAGAGCAACGGGCTGGAGCCCTGGCAGGACGGCGAGAGCAGGCAGACGTGGTCACTGTTGCAATGATGGCTAGCGCAATCCGCGTCGCGCTCGCAAACGCCGACGCGCTCGCAGGGCGCGCACGGGCCGCCGCAATCAGTGGCCGTTTCGTCGCCATTTTTATAGCCGTCCGTGCAGGTCGGCTGCCGGCAGACGTGATCGCGGCAGACCCCGCTATCGCAATCGGAACCGATGCGGCACGCGCCTCCCGGCATGCAGCGCGGGCACGGGCTTTCATCGATCAGCGCGCTGCCCCCGCAGTCGGTGTCGCTTTCGAATCCGTTCGTGAGCTGGTCGTCGCAGCGCGGCGCAGCGCAATGACCGCCGGCGCACCGGCCGCTCGCGCACTCTGCCGCGTGCTCACAAGCGACGCCCGTGCAGGCCAGGCAATCGCCGCCGCAATCGACGGCGGTCTCGCCGCCGTTCTTCATCTGATCCGTGCACGAGCGCGTGGTGCACTGATAGTTGTCGCAGATCGCGCTCGCGCAGCTACTCATGCTGGTACAAAATTCGCCCCCGCAATTGGCGCACGAGCCGCCGCAGTCCACCTGTGTCTCACGGCCGTTCTTCGCGCCGTCCGTGCAGCTCGCGGCCACGCACGCGCCGTCACGGCAGATGGAGCTCGCGCAATCGGCCGCCTCGCTGCACGCCTCACCCGGGCAGCGTCCGCACGAGGGCCCGCCGCAATCAGTGGCGACCTCGCTTCCATTCTTGATGCCATCCAGGCAGCTCGGCGCGTCACAACTGCCGCTGCAGCTTCGGCTGGCGCATTGGTCGTCGGTCTCGCATATTACGCCCGGACAAAACCCACACTGGCCTCCGCAATCGATGGCGCTCTCGGCAGAGCTCCGCAGGCCGTCGTAACAGCTCGAATCAGTGCATCGCCGATGAAACTGTGCATCGAGCGAGCACACGCCGCTCGCGCACTGGCCTCCGCCTTCGCAGGCAGCGCCGCCGCACAGCTGGCAGCTGCCGCCGCAGTCGACGCCGGTCTCGCTGCCGTTCTGCTGATGGTCGCGACAGTTGCTGCCGGCGCTTCCGGCGTTGCCTCCGTTGTTTCCACTGCCGGCGCTTCCGGCGTTGCCTCCGTTGTTTCCACTGCCGGCGCTTCCGGCGTTGCCTCCGTTGTTTCCACTGCCACCGAACTGCCCACCACTGCCACCGAACTGCCCACCACTGCTACCGACCTGCCCAGCACTGCCACCGCTCTGGGTGCCCGCGGTCGCGCTCGTTCCCGCGCCACCGTCATTGCCGATGGGTAACGACCTGCCAGCGTCGCCGCCATTGCGGCCCGCGTCGTCGCTGGGCGAGGCTTCACCGCCGTTCGAGCCGGCCGCCGTGCCACCGCTCTCGGATCCGCCATTGCCCGCAGTGGCGAGTCGCTTGCCGACCACAGTCCCATCGCTGCATGCGCTGACCAAGGCGAACAAGAACACCACGGACGTCGAGGACGAAGGCTTCAGAGTCATACCCAGTGAGTAGCGATGCTGTTTGAAGTGGGTCATGGGCCCTGCGTCCAGAGCGCCTGTATCGAGAATCCGGGTTGCGCACGCCACGCCTCGAACTCTGGGCGAGTCTGACCTGCATCGATGATGTCGTAATGACGGAGAACCGCCTGAAAGGTCAGATCGATGGCGACGCCGAGCGACACGCTACCGAGCGGTGTGTAAACACCGAGGCGCGCCAGCGCAAACGGGTCAACGGTCGTCGAACCGCGCGCGGCCGCCACGCGCGAGGGATCACCGACGCTTGGCTCTGCGTTCACGAACTCGACACCGGCGCCCACCGACGCGAGCAGGCGAAGCGCGCCCAGAGCTTCCAGCTCGATCCAAGGCTCGATCGTCGAGGAGACGCCGCGGAGCTCGAGGTCGATCCCTTGCGCGTGCAGCGTAATCGGCAAGAGCAGCGTACCGCTCACGCGGACACCGAGCTCGCGTAGCGGCCCAGCGCCGCGCGCGAAGCCGAGCCCCAGCTGCGGACCGTGCGCGAAACCCTCGGGCCCGCGATAGCGCGCCGCATACCCCCAGTTGGTCACGAGATACCAGGGCTTCTTCTTCTGCGCAGGCTCGAGTGAATTCGCGGGCGCCGGCAGTTGCTCGCGCCTCCTCGGCTTTGGCTCGGCCTTCGGCGGCACTGACGAGGGCGCCGGCAACGTCGAAGGTTCCGACGGCGCTGGCGATCCCAGCGTAGCCGAGACGCTTTCCGCGGGCGTGTCTTCGCGCCCTTCTGACAGCGCGAGCGAGGCCGAGAAGATGACCTGCGCGGCGTTCTCCATGCCCACTTCGTCGAGGCCCGACGGGAGCGCGATGTCGCGCACGAGAAAGCGCCGCGCCGCGCCCTCGCGAAAGGCGAAAAAGATCCGGTAAAGCCGCGGCTCGACCTCGGTCACGAACACGTGCACGCCCGGTGTCTCGACGCCGAACAGCCGATCGGTGTCCAGGCGCTCCAGTCGGCTGCTCGCGTAGGTAGCACGCTGACTCGCGAACCAGCTCGCGATCTTGGCGTCGAGCTCCTCTGGGTGCTCGATCGCGACGAAGCCGACGAACACGCGCAGCGGCGCGCGCGCCGGCGTCGCTGGTGTGGCCTCGACCGCACGCGCCGGAGCGGCGCTGGCCGTAGAGACCCCACTCAGGGTCAGGACCGCCCACGCCACGCCACGCCACGCTTTGCCGAGCACTGCTCAGTTCCGCTGTTCGAGCCTGCGACGCGCGACAGTCTCGTAACCCGAGCCCGGATAGCGCGTCAGGAGCTCGAGCAACGCGGCACGCTCCTCTTCCCGGCGCCCGAGCTCAGCGAGCGCCACGGCAATGCCCCACGCCGACTCGGCTCCGAAGCCCGCGCCGCCCCCCCCTTGGTGCGCGCGAAACTGCTCCAGAGCTGCGAGCGGTCGGCCCGATACGAGATACAAGTTTCCGAGCGCAAGTCGCGACGCCATGGCCTCGGCTGAGCCCTGAAACTGCTCTTGCAGCCCCAGATAGGCCCGAATCGCGGCGTCAGTATCGCCCTGCACCCGCGCGCGATTCGCGATCGTGTACAGCTCGCCAGGGCCGGGACCCACCTGCCTCGCTGGCACCACGCTCGGCGCACTGTGCGCCGGGAGCACGCGCGGCGAAAGCGACGCCGCGGGCATGAGACTCGGCGAGCGTGACCCGACCGACGGCGCCATCGGCTCGACCCGCGCCTTCGGTTCGACCAGCGCCTTCGGTTCGACCAGCGCCTTCGGTTCGACCAGCGCCTTCGGTTCGACCAGCGCCTTCGGTGCTGGAGTCTTCTCCCTCCGACCATGAATCGCGGCCGGCGCCTTCGGCGTCGCCGCCGGAAGCCCCAAGTAAGTTGCCGCGCCCGCGACCCCCGCGGCCGCACCGATCACTAGGTACAGCGCAGCGACGAGCAGCGGCGCGAACCGCCTCGCGGGCTTGCTCGGGCACGGCAACTCCTGCTTCTCATCGCGGGCGCCAATGCTCCCGCTGCCGAGCCGGCGTCGTTCGACCTTTCGCGCGATGCGCGCGATGAGCTCTTCGTCGCCCGCCGCGGCCGACGCTTCGGCGTCGAACTCGAGACCAGCGCGCAAGAGCAGGCGCGATTCCGGCACCTTCTCGAGCGCGCCCTCGAGCTGCGCTTGTTCCTCGGACGAGAGCAAATTACGACGCGCCCGAGCCAGGAGATCGACCACTTCGGGGGCGCTCATGCGCTGTCCTCCTCCCAGAGCGCGAACAGCTCGAGCGCACGCGGATCGGCCAGCGCCCGGCGCCGGAACGCTTCCTTCGCCAGCCGGAGGCGGCTCTTCAAGGTCTCGCGCGGCACACCGCTGCTCGCGGCCATTTCCCCGAGCGTGTAGCCGAGCACGCAGTGCAGGGCGAGTACCTCCGCCTGTTCCATTGGCAGCGTTCGAAGAAGGTGGCGCACTACTTCGGCGGCCGCGCGGGACGAGAAGCGCTGCTCCGGTCCTGGTCGAAGGCACGCGACATTGTCGAGCGCCGCCTCACCGTCCGCCTCGTGCGCGCGTTTGGTCGCGCGCGAGCGCCGCCGCGTGTTCATCGCCGTGAGCAATGCGACGCGACACGTAAAATGCACCGCGCTCGACTCGCCGCGAAAAGCCGGCAGCGCGTCGATTACCGCGAACGCGCACTCCTGCGCGACGTCCTCGAGCTCGGGATGCTGGCTGCCGAGCAGCCGCCGCACGACGCGCAGAATGTGCGGCCCCACGTTCACGAGAAAGGTTCGGATCGCCTGGGGATCGCCGCTACCCGCACTTTGCGCCAGGTTCGCCCAGTCGTCGTGCTGAAAGCGTGTGATCGGCTCTTCGGCGCGCTTGCCGCCCTCGACGATCGCAAGCCTCCTCTGTGTCGTGGACGGCGGACGCATTACACCCAGTTGTTCTGTAGCAAACCCGCAGCGAACGGGTCATCCTCCCCATAAAAATCGCGCGGAACAGCCCGAAGCGCGTAGCTGGACCGCCATCCCCCAGCTCGTCCTCGCCCGGGGTGCGGTCGCTCGGACGACACGGGGGGGTCACGTTTGACCCCACCCGGGGTGCCTTGCTAGCGCAGTCGCTACTCGAGCGCGGCCGCTACTTGCGACGGGTGAGGCTCGGCTCGGCGGCGAGCGAAGCAAAGTAGTCGATGAAACCGAGCTTTCCGGCCACGAACTCCTTGCGCCGAGTTTCACCCAGGCAGGCCACGCTATTGGCGAAGGCGTAGGCGTTGACGTAGCCACTGCTGCAAAGCCCGACCCTGTCCAGCGTAGCCAAGTTCTTGGTTAGCTCGTCGAGCCCGCTGAACGCAAACAGCACGGTGTTGCCGTCCTTCAGGCTGCCGGAAGAGTCGATTGGCAGCGAAGCTTCCTGCTCGCGGTAGCGACCAGCTTCGTCGTAGTGCTCGAAGCCAAAGCCGAGCGGATCGAAGAGCTTGTGACACGTGGGACAAGCCGTACCTGCGGACATGTGCTGCTCTTCATAGCGCTGGCGGGTGGTCTTGACGCCTGGCGATGCGGTGACGAGCGTGGGGACATTGGGCGGAACTTGCGGGCGTTGCCCGCATAAAAGCCGCTCGAACACCAGCAGCCCGCGCAGGGTGGGCGAGGACGCTGCTTCGTGCGAGTGCGCGGCGATCACCGAACCCTGCGCGAGCACGCCGATGCCTCGGCCTGACGGGCGCTCCACCTTCGCGTAGTCCGCGCTGGGGGCAGGAAAATCGTAGAACGACGAAAGCGCCCGCGAAGGCGTCGTGTAGGACGCGGTGAGCAGCTCGGTCGGGCCACCGCGACCCACTAGCACTGCCTGTTGAATGAAGGCTTGAGTCTCTTGCACCATGTCCGGTGCGACTGCAGCGAACCCGGGTACGTTGGGCAGAGTGCCGGGCAATTGGTCGTAGCTCAACCAGGCCCTGAAGAAGCGCTGCAGCGTTTCTTGCCCGGCTGGGGTGGCCAAGAGCTGTCCGGCGACCGTCATCAGCTGTTCGGGCGAGCTGAGCTGCCCCATGTCCGCTTGAGTGAGGAGCTCGGCGGTCGGTGCCGTGCCGGTGAACATGTACGCGAGCTCACCGGCGATCTCGTGCTGTGACAGCTGATACTCGCTGCCGGAAAGCGTGCCCACCTCCCGCCGGTAGATGGCGTGCGGCGACTGGATCAGCCCAACCGTCATCCAGCGCAGCGCGCTCTTGAAGTCGGACGCTGAAAGCCGCGCGTCGAAGAATGAAAGGTAACGATCTCGCTCCGTTTGGCTCAGCGGTCGACGAAATAAGCGCCGGCCGAATTGGTCGAGGAAGGTCTGAGCGCAGGCGTGATTCGGCGTGCTCGTCGCGCAGGGCAATACTTGCGGTAGAACGTCGTCCGCGACCAGCGCGGTGGCCAAGGCACTCGCCGTGTCGAGCAATTTCCCTGCGACTTGGCCGCCGACGGTGAGCACCGCGGGATCGTTGTCGAAGCCCAATGCGGATTCGGCCTCGGCAATCGAGACCGCCCACTTTCCCTTCACTTGCGGGAAAATGTCATCGAGCGTGCGCTGCAACTCGCCGCGCGTGAGCCGCCGCAATTGCGGGCGGCCGAGCGCGGAGCTGTCGCAGCTCTGCAGCAGTGAAGTGACGCCGATGCTGCTGGGGGGTGCGCCGCTGCTTGCGTCCCCGCTGCCGGCGGTGGGCGAGCTCCCGCTCGCTCCGCTACTGCCATTGCCGCTACCACTACTGCTATTGCCACCACCCCGCGCCGAATTGCCGGAGTCCGCACCTGCCGAGCAAGCGACGGCGCTGGCGAGCAACGCTGCGCTGCCCAGGAGGACGCACGCTCGACTGACCGAAGTGCGCGGCTTCATGCCAGCACCTCTTGGATCACGCCCGTCGAATCGCCAAAGCTCGTCAGCGGAGCGCCCATGGCTTGGGCCAGCGTCAGGTACAGATCGGTTGCCGGGCGGTCGACCGCGTTGCGCACGATCCGTCCGGTCTTCAACGCGCCGCCACCGCCGCCAATCGTCACCAGCGGGATGTACATGGACACGTAGGGCTGCGGAGCTGGGTGGTAGGACGGGATCTCTTGCGTTGAGAGGTTGTGATATTGCCCGTCCGCGATTTCGCTGCAAACGTAGATGATCGTGTTGTCGATGATCTTGCTGCCGGGCGCCGCGGGGTCGTCCAAGAGCAGCGGTTTGAGCAAGCTCTCGACGATTTGAGTGGTGAACCACCGCTGCGCGGTTGCGTAGTCGGTTACCAGAGGGTTGGACGGCATGTCGGGGTTCATCTCTGGCCCCTGGTGCGAGATGTCGAGGTGATGTGCTTTGTCTATGCCAGCGAACTTGAAGTTCATCTGCGAGGTGGAGAACATCGCTTGCAAGGTCACGATCGGTGCCGCATTGCAGGCAATGGCTTGAGCTGCGATCTCCATTTGCGCAGCGAGGATCAGCGGGAAGTTCGCGTTGTCCCCCTGGTAGTCGCCCAGGTACCAATTGGGCGTGCCCTCGGGCGTCACGTCCGGCATGTTGAGCGCGCGGATCTTGTCGACGTTCGGCAGCGCCGGCGCTGTCGTGCAGCCGAGGGCGCCGCCGCCGCTGCTTCCGCTGTGCAACGCGAGCAGTGCGTCGAGATGAGCCTTCAGCTTGCTCTGCTCAGAGCTGAGCGCGGACAGCTCCTGCTGCAAGCCCTGAACTTCGCCCTCCGTCAGCTTGAGCAGCGCTTCTCGCGCCTCCACGTCCGGATTCACTCCGGTCGGCGCTTTGAGCGAGCCGAACACCGCATCCGCGGCCTTGACCGGATTCTTCTCCGCTTCGATGAAACCAGTGCCGTCCCAGAATACCTTCGGGTAGAGGGTGACCGCACCCAGCGGGCGCGCCGAGGCGCCCAGGTTGAGCGGCTTGACCCCGAGCTTCTGACCGATGGCGTGGTCGATGCTGAGGCGCGGTGCGTTACCCTCGATGTCATGTGAGTTGGTGAGAAAGTTCACCGCGTCGAAGTGGGGGCCGCCCGCGCTCGGATACTTGAAGCCCTGGTAGACGTTGACGTAGTTCTTGTAGGGTTCGAGCGGACCCAAGATACTCTTGAAGCTCTGGTCGAGCGCGAACTGCGTCAGGTCACTACCCATCACCTTGGGGTTATAGTGAATGTTGGGTACGCCGTGCGGCATGTGGAAGATCAAAAGCCGCTTGGGCGCGGCTGCGGGCGCGGCGACGGCGAGCCGGCTCAGGTTGAATGCGGCCGGCGCGGCCAAACCGAGCGCCGCCGCGCGCAGGAACAAGCGCCGTTGAATGACCTTCGAAGCTCGAGCCACATGCGTGCCTTCACGATACTCAGTCAAGCAGCCTCCATCGGAACCGAAGCGATACGCGCCCCGCACGGGGCGCTCGAAACGTGCCACGTTCCCATTGCCTCGTCCGCCTCTTTTCGCTCGCGCGCGGCCCGCCCCTTTTTGCCCCTCCGGACGGCTGCAAGAAAGGCGTTTGAGGGTGTCTGGTGCGGATCGCGTCAGGCTATTTGATGCGAAATGTGTCGGCGTTCCGCACTTGACAGGACTCGTCCTCGCGTCGCATGCAGCTCTCGAAACCGCGCGCACTAGAAATTTGCGTGCAGACGAGCGAAGTGTTTGGCGCTCGGTTTCAAGACGCGGATTGACGAGCACGAACAGCCATCATGCCCGTCGAGATGGTTGCTCAACTCGCCGACGCTTCACTTTGCGGTGCTGCGTTTCCGTGGCTCCCGAATCGTCGACCGAGCGCGCCCCTTCGATCGGTGAGCAGGGGCAAGCAGTCCCCGAGCGTGCAGCGGTCACTCAGCTGTTCAAAGCCGTCACCTTGCGCGCGAACGAAATGCAGACCTCGAATCCCGCTCCAGGATCGTGGTCGAGCTGTTGGCGACCCCGGTCAACGGTATAGGATAGGGGACGGGCATCGACGACCGGACGATCGATCTCGAGGAGGTCAGCGACGACCACGTGAAGGATGGCTCGATCTCGAGACCGAGGACCTGCCCGCATCCGAGCAGGTCGGCAGAGCGTCGCCGCCGGTAACCGTCGACTCGCACGACTTCTGGACGCACCGCAGGACGAACCGGAGCCTACGAACTGAGCCGCGCAGGCGTCGCGCAGGCAACGGTTGCGTTTTGTACGATAGAACGAGCTGTCCTTTCCGCAACGGTGCCCCGGTGAGCGATCGAGTTTGCGCGGAGGAAGTGCCAGAATTTGGCGAATTGCGCCAGCAGCGAGCATTTCCTGCGCGCTTGCTTCTGCGATGCTTTGGCCCATGGTGGTTGGTTCACTCATGAAAGCCAAACGCTTCGGGATAGTTGCCTATTGAATCTGCTCGCTGCCCGCACTTCCAAGCGAGCAGATATCGACGCCAGGGCTCTATTGAAAGCGGGAGCCTTACAGAACGCGATTTTCAACAGCGCAAATTTCTCGTGCATTGCTACCGACACGAAGGGCGTGATTCAGATCTTCAACGTCGGCGCAGAACGAATGCTGGGTTACGCGTCTGCCGACGTGTTGAACAACATCACGCCCGCCGACATCTCCGATCCCGAGGAGCTCATCGCTCGCGCTGGGGCGCTGAGTCTGGAGCTCGGAACTTCGATCCAATCGGGCTTCGAGGCGTTGGTGTTCAAGGCCTCGCGCGGAATCGAGGATATTTACGAGCTGACCTACATCCGCAAGGATGGCAGCCGGTTCCCAGCCGTGGTTTCAGTAACGGCGCTGCGCGATGCAGAGGACGCGATCATCGGCTACCTCTTGATTGGTACTGACAACACCGCGAGAAAGCGGCTGGAGAGCGAGCGGACACAGCTCGAACAGAGGCTCCGCGACCGTGAGGCCAATGACTACCGTCTGCGGCTGGCGGCGATCGTCGATTGTTCGAGTGATGCCATCATCGGAAAATCGCTCGACGGCATCATTACCAGCTGGAACGAAGGTGCGCGCCGCATCTTCGGTTACTCAGAGCAGCAGATGCTCGGGCAACTCGCTTCGCGCCTAGTTCCCGCTGACCGCGAAGGCGAAGAGCCGGGCATTCTGGAAAAGTTGGCAAAGGGCGAATGCGTCGAACATTTCGATACCGTTCGCCTGCGCGAGAACGGCCAAAAAATCCACGCTTCGGTCGCGATCTCGCCAGTGCGCAATTCTGCCGGTGACCTGATCGGAGCGTCGATGATCGTGCGAGACATCAGCGATCGTCACCGGGCAGAGGAGGATCTTCGGCGCGCAACAGAGACCGCAGAGGCCGCAAGCCGAGAGCTCGAAGCCTTCAGCTATACGGTTGCTCATGATCTCCGTGCGCCGCTGCGCGGCATGAACGGATTCGCGCACGTGCTGCTGGCGACCTACCGCGATAAGCTCGACGCGGACGGTCAGGACTGGCTGCAAGAGATCGTGCTCAACGCGGGCAAGATGGGGGAGCTGATCGATGCCCTGTTGTCCTTGGGTCGGTTGACGAAGAGTGAGCTGCGCCGCGAATCGGTCGACTTGTCCTCGGTCGTTCGCACGATCGCCAACGAGCTTGCCAAGGCCGAACCGGATCGCACCGTCGAGCTAGTCGTCGAGGACCATCTGAGAGCGAACCTCGACCCGGTGTTGGCAAGCGCGCTGATCGAGAACCTGCTCAGCAACGCCTGGAAGTTCACCCGCAAAGTGCCGCTGGCCCGTGTCGAGTTCGGAGCGACCTCGACGCATGGAGTACGAGCGTTCTTCGTGCGGGACAATGGCGCGGGCTTCGATATGGCCTACGCCGAAAAGTTGTTCGGCCACTTTCAGCGCCTGCACAGCGTCGAGGACTATCCGGGGACGGGGATCGGCCTGGCGACCGTGCAACGGATTGCCAAGCGACACGGTGGCCGTGCCTGGGCGGAAGGCATCGTCGATGGCGGCGCCGCATTCTACTTTTCTGTGCCCGATCGGGGCAGCGGAGCGGCGCCATGAGCCAGACGATTCTGCTCGTCGAAGACAACGCCAGCGACGTGAAGTTGACTCGCTTGGCCTTCAAAAATTGCGGCGTGGCGAACGAGGTCGTCGTGGTGGGCGACGGCGCCGCGGCGCTCGATTATCTGTTTGCTACTGGAGCCTACGTCGCTCGAGATGCCACGGTCCTTCCGCGGTTGATTCTGCTCGATATCAAGCTGCCGAAGATCGACGGGCTGGAGGTTCTGCGGCAGCTGCGCGGCGATCCGCGCACCGAGCTCGTACCAGTCGTCATCCTCACGTCGTCGAAGCAAGACGAGGATGTTCTCCGAGGCTACGCGCTCGGCGCCAACGGCTACGTCCGCAAACCGGTCGAGTTTGCGAATTTCGCTGCGGCGGCCAAGACGGTTGGCCTGTTTTGGTTGCTCTTGAACGAACCGCCGCCGCCGACGCAGAAGGACTTCTCATGACGGTATCGCTCAACGTGCTCCTCGTCGAGGACTCTGCGTCTGACGCCAAGTTGCTGGTCTACGAGTTGGAGCGAACCGGTCGCGTCGTGGACTTCGAACGTGTCGATAACGCGGCCGCTTTGCGCTCTGCCCTCGACCGGCGGTCGTGGGATCTGGTTCTCAGCGATTCGTCGATGCCGTCCTTCGGTGCCCGCGCCGCACTGGCCATTCTCCAGGAGACGAGCCTGGACGTGCCGTTTATCATCGTTTCGGGGACGATTGGGGAGGAGGCCGCGGTAGAGGCGATGCGCGCAGGGGCGCGCGATTTCGTGCTCAAGGACCAGCTCGCCCGCTTGAACCCAGCCGTGGAGCGGGAGCTGCGCGCGCGCACGGTTCGAGACGACAAGCGGTTGTCGGAGCAAAACGCGCTTAGGCTTGGGGAACAGCTTCGCCAGGCGCAGAAGATGGAGGCGGTCGGCAAGCTCGCTGGCGGCATCGCCCATGATTTCAACAACGTCCTTTCCGTCATCATCAGCTGCGCAGAGCTGCTGCTCCAGGACCTGAAACCGGGCGAGCCGATGCACGACGACGTGAAGGCGATCTGGGACGCGGGCGCCCGCGCGGCCAACCTCACCCGACAACTGCTGATGTTCACCCGTCAGCAAGTGCTCGTCTCGAAGGTCATCGACCTGAACGCAGTGCTCAGCGGCATGGATAACATGCTCAGGCGGATGGTCGGAGAAGACGTAGATCTCGTTTTGCTACTGACTCGGACACTGATCAGAGTGCGTGCCGACCCGGGCAGCATCGAACAGGTCGTCATGAACCTAGTCGTCAACGCCCGCGACGCGATGCCGACTGGCGGGAAGCTCACGATAGAGACGGACAACGTCGATCTCGATGAGGCATATGCCATTTCCCATCTGGGGGTCAGCCCGGGCCCGCACGTGCTGCTCGCAGTCACCGATACCGGCACGGGCATCGACCCGCTGACATTGGCTCGCGTGTTCGAGCCGTTTTTCACGACCAAGACGGTGGGCAAGGGCACGGGACTTGGACTGTCGACGGTTCTCGGCATCGTGCAGCAAAGCGGAGGAAGCGTCTGGGTGGACAGCGAGCCCGGCCACGGGACGACCGTGAACGTGTTCTTACCGTCCGTGGATGCGGCGGTCGACCCGACGCGCACGACCATTCCCCCCACTGGCCTGCTCGGGACCGAAACCATCCTGCTCGTGGACGACGACGACGGGGTGCGCGCCGTTACGCGGGCAATCCTGCTCAAGAATGGCTATGCCGTGCTCGACGCGTGCAGCGGCGCGCAGGCATTGCAGCAGGCTGAAGAGTACCCGGGTGTCATCCATCTCCTACTTAGCGATGTCGTCATGCCGGAGATGAGTGGTCCAGAACTCGCCAAGCGACTGACGAAAGCCCGCCCCGAGACGAAGGTGTTGTGCATGTCCGGCTACACGGATGACAGCATCGTTCGGCACGGCGTCCTCGACGCGCGCATCGAATTTCTTCAGAAACCCATTACGCCGACGGCTTTGGCAGTGCGCGTGCGTCAACTGCTGGACTCACCGCTGGTTGCTGGAGTGGCGTAAGTCAAGGCGCGCGTGCGTCGGGACACTTCTTTTGCAGGCCGCTCCCGACGCGATGGTGGTGGTCGACCAAGGCGTATCTCGACGCGCTCTTAGCACGCCATCGGGTTCAGGCTCGTAGTTCCGTGGCGATCCGGCCGAGCACCGCGCCCGGCGACTTGGCGATGATATCGCCGTGGGAGATGATTACCCGTTGCAGGTTGGGTATGTGCGCCCAATGTTCGAGCTGCGCACTGACGGCTTGCTTGTCCTTCACTTCCTTCAGCTTCACGGGGAACGGGATGTGCGGTTCGTCGCCCGTCATGCCGATTGCTTTGAACAACCAACCGCTGAGCCCGGGGCGATTCGCGAGGTCGAAGATCAGATCATTCAGAATCACGGTCGTGCCGCTCTCGGTTTGAACCACGAGCACCGCTTCGCTGTCGCCTGTTCCGGGCATCGTCATGAAGTGAACCTCGGGATCGCCGAAATCGACCTCGGTCGCGTCGACCGGCACGATCTCTTGAATCTTGTCACGCGCGCCGGCCGGCGCGATCACCTGCAGCGCGGGATAGCGGTCCTTCCAGGGCTTCGCGTCCATGCGGTGGATGTCGCCAGGGACGATCAGATAAGCGGGCGTGCCGTATGATTCGAGAGCGTTCATCTCCACTTCAGCGAGGGAAATGGCGCTGTAGATGATTAGCCGCCTATCGCTGAGACGTACGATGGTCATGCGCCGAGTGACTTCGCCCATGGGCGGCATATTCATCGTGCCCGTTACAGAGAGCAGGTCGTGGTCGAGGCGCTTTAGTTTGCCGTGGGGCAGAACGGTCCACTCGCTATGCGGTTTTGCCATAAAAGCTCCTTGGTTCTGTTGTCTACCGACCCCGCGAGCAAGATGCGCGCCGTCGCCGCCCGCCCATCCGCACGGCTGACCAGCCGTAGAGCCAATGCAGCCTCCCAACGGATCCGCATCATGTCCGGGGGCAGGTCGCGCTCAACCCTCGAAACTTCCGGATTTCCGGGCGCTTTTCAAGCGCTGCGGTAGCTCGGCCGAGCGCCGGCACCGGCGCTCTCAGACGCTGCAGTCCACGACCGCCGTGCCTACTTCTGACACACTCGGACGTAGTCGACCTGCAGCTGCTGTGGGAACGTTGCGCTGCCATCTGGGTTACCGGGAAAGCTGCCGCCGACCGCCAAGTTCATGATGATGAAGAAGGGGTGGGCGTAGACCCACGTGGCGCTGCCCGGGATGTCGTTCTTCGTCTTCGTCGAATAGAGCGTGTCGTCCACGTACCAGCGGATCGTGTTCGGCTCCCACTCGATGGCGAAGACGTGAAACGCGGAGGCCACCGGCGCAGACAGCAGGTATTGCTTGGTCGGCCCCGCTCCGGCTGAATAACCGGGGCCGTGGATCGTGCCATGAATGATGTTCGGCTCTTTGCCGATATTCTCCATGATGTCGATCTCGCCGCACGCGGGCCACGAGTTGCTTTCGATGTCGTCGCCCAACATCCAGAACGCCGGCCATAGCCCCTGGCCCTGTGCGATTTTCATGCGCGCTTCGATGCGACCGTAGGTGAAGGTCTCGAGGCCCTGCGTCTTGATGCGCGCTGAAGTGTAGCTCTTGCCGCCCATGCTCTCTTGCTTGGCGCGGATCACCAGATTGCCCGCGCCATCCAAAGCGGCATTGTTGGTGCCGCTCGTGTAGTACTCCAGTTCGTCGTTTCCCCAGCCGGTACCGCCGACGTCGAAGGTCCACCTGGTGCTGTCCACCGCCGCACCGAGCGGGCCGTTGAACTCATCAGACCACACCAGGTTGAACCCTGCAGTCGAGCTCGTGCAGCCAACGGATGGCGCGCCGGCAGCGCCGGCAGCCGAGTTGCCTGCAGCGCCGCTCGAGTTCGAGCCGGTGGCTCCGCCCATGGCTGCGGCTCCGCCGAAGTTTGCGCCTGCGTTGCTCACACCAGCGGCACCGGGGAGGCCGGCCGATCCGGCTGCTCCGTTCGTTGCGCCGCCGTTCGGCGCGCTGGACCCGGCTGAGCCGCCGTTCGAAGCGCTGTTGGTGCTACTCGAACACGCGACGACCAGTGCGAGGCAGCCAACGCTAGTCCAGAGCTGCTCACGCATGTCTTGACAATAGCATGCTTCGGCGGCTTAGCGGCGTTCCGGGGCGGAGCTCGATCGGCTCGCGAGACTCGGTGACCTGGAACGGTTACGCAGATGTGCGTCCTCTTACGCAGATGTGCGTCCTCAGCAACTGTGCTGCTTCGTGCTAAGAGCGCAAGCTCCTCCACTTTGCGAAGCATGAGTGCATGAAGTTCACGCCCTACCAGACCTTCGTCGTCGCCGTTCTGGCGTTCCTCCAGTTCACCGTGGTTCTCGACTTCATGATTCTGTCGCCCTTAGGCGCGATTTTGTTGCAAGAGTTGCACATCACCACGAAGCAATTCGGCGCGGTCGTTTCGGCCTACGCATTCAGCGCGAGTGCTGCTGGCATCCTCGCCGCGGGCTTCGCAGACAAGTTCGACCGCAAGAGGTTGCTGCTCTTTTTCTACTCCGGCTTCGTGCTGGGCACGTTCTTGTGCGGCATAGCCCCAAGCTATGAGTTCCTGTTCGTGGCGCGCATGGTGACCGGGCTCTTCGGAGGGGTTATCGGTTCGATCAGTTTCGCGATCATCGCCGATCTATTCCCGTTCGAGGCACGTGGACGGGTGATGGGTTTCGTCATGACCGCCTTTTCCGCCAGCCAGGTGCTGGGGATCCCACTGGGTCTTTATCTTTCGACCCGCTGGGGCTGGCACGCGCCATTCCTGATGATCGTGGCTGTCAGTGGGGCAGTCGGCTTGCTGATTGCCATTCGGCTGAAGCCGATCAACGAGCATCTCAAGGCGCCGTCCGATCGCAATGCCCTGCGTCATCTGCTGAAGACGTTGACCGCGCCGCGTTACTTTTGGGCGTTTGCGGCGACCATGTTGCTGGCAGTGGGAGGCTTCATGCTGATGCCGTTCGGAAGCGCCTTCAGCGTCCACAACATGGGGATCGCGCTGGACAAGCTGCCCATTGTCTACGTTGCTACCGGCGTCGCGTCTTTCATCGCCGGTCCTTTGATCGGGCGCTTGAGCGACGGCATCGGGAAATATTCCATGTTTTGCATCGGCTCGGGCGTGGGCATGGCGCTCGTCATTTACTACTGTGGCCTCGGGATCACTCCGCTCGGAACCGTCATCGCTCTCAACATCGTCCTGTTCATTGCCATCACCGCGCGGATGGTCTCGGCCCAAGCACTGTCTTCTGCCGTGCCCGACCCAGGGGATCGCGGTGCGTTCATGTCCATCAACTCGTCACTGCAACAATTGGCGGGCGGCGTGGCCTCATCTGCAGCCGGCTTCATCGTGGTGCAGACCGCACAAGGCCCGCTTGCCCATTACGACCAGCTTGGTTTCGTCGTGGCCGGTGCAATGTCAATCACGGTAGTGCTGATGTTCAAGGTGAACCGCATGGTGCGGGCCAAGCTCGCGGCCGGTAAAGCGGCTGCGGTCGCGGCGCCTAGCGCCCACTGACTGCTCTGCGCGGGCAACCGCTCAGCGCGCTAATGCGCGTTGCCCGCGAGCGCATCCGCACGCGGAGACGCACGAACCGCGGACACGCATCAGGCGCCGCCGCCCTTGCCACCTGTGCCCGCAGCGCCGCCTTTACCACCGTTGCCGCCCGCTCCCGCGCCACCGCCCTTGCCACCTGTGCCCGCAGCGCCGCCTTTACCACCGTTGCCGCCCGCTCCCGCGCCGCCGGTGCCGCTCGTCCCCGCGCCACCGGTGCCGCTCGTCCCCACACCGCCTGCGCCGCTCGTCCCCGCACCGCCGGTGCCGCTCGTCCCCGCACCGCCGGTGCCGCTCGTCCCCGCATTGCTCGCCCCACTAGCCCCAACGCCGCCTGTTCCACCTCCGCTCCTACCCGCGCCGCCAGCACTGGCCATGCCGCCTTTGCCACCTAAGCCTGCGCTGCCGCCGCCGGTAGCGCCGCTAGTGCCGCCCATGCCGGCAAGCCCGCCGTGCCCAGCCGACTCACCGCCTGCGCCCGTGCCGCCAGCAATGCCGACCTCGTGGCACTTCCAAGTGCCCGCGGTGCAGCTGCAATTGCCTCTAACCGTGGCGCAAACGGTGCCTTCGGGGAGCGCGCACGGTTGGCTCGCGGCGGGCGCTTGCTGGCTGCAGACGACGGGGTTCGGGATGGCGATCGAACCGCCGGTTCCGCCCTTGCCCTGAGCGCCAGCCGCCGCTGCCCTGCCACCTGAGCCCGCCGCCAAGCCGCCGGTTGCGGGAGAGTCCCCGTTGTCCGTGCTGCCACAACCCGCGGCGAAGCCCGAACCGAGCGCAAACAACGCAACGAAACCAGGGAACCGCAGTAGGCGAGAAATTGGCATCGGAATTTCTAATCAGTCAGCAGGTGGCAACGACCAAACAAACAACCATTGAGGTTCACCTCGGCCCGTCGACGGTGCCCGACTGGCAGCCGAACAAGAGCTGAATCGAATCGCTCTCGCGCTGCACCCGCGAGCAAGTGCCTTGGCAGAGCACGACCTGATTGCCGGCAATGTGCCAGCCCTCGCTGCAATCCGCGCCGTCGTCGGGCAGCACGAGCTGCGTGCCCGAGGGGGTGGTCACCACCAGGTTGATCAAGTTGTTGTCGATCACCTGGCCCTGACCCGGATCGGGAATGTCGTAGGTGCACGCGATGGATCCGGTGAGCTTGTTCAATCCCGCTTTCAACGCGACGCCGAAATCCGGCGCGGTGGTCATGTCCAGATGGCAGAAGGGCGGTCCCATCACCTTGCAGCCCGAAGCGGCCGTGCCGCCTTCGATCGCGGCCTCGGACATCCACGCTCGCCCGCCCTCGCTACCCGGCGAGCCGATCAAGAACGTGCGCACGCCTTGGCCCAACGCCGCCGCGATATGATCGACGATCGGCTGCGATTCTACCGGGGTGATGCCGGCGCCGTTGCCGGCGCTCGTGCAGTCCCCGCGCAGGGTTGGTTGACCGTCGGTGATCAGGAGCATGTATTTGTCGCCGGGTAGCTTGGTCGGTAAGATCGCCGCTTGCAGCGCGTGCTGGTAGGCCGCGTCGGTCGGCGTCCAGCCGTTCGGGTTCGTCGCGTCGAGCGCGGCGATCAAGCTTGCCTTCTGCGCGGCGGTCAGCGGCGCGGGCGCGGTGCCCGCCATCGTGTTGACACAACTGTCGGGTGATGCAGGCTTCGATCGCGCCTGGTTGGCCATGTTGGGATAGAACAGCAAACCCACGGCCAGCGTGTCGGGCAATGTCGAGATCACGGACTTGAGCGCGTCGCGCGTGGACTGCCACTTGGTGGGGCCGGTCGTTGCTGTGCCGGGACGCCCGGGTTGCTGTGTGGCTGCGCCGGGCACCTCGTTCATGGACAGGCTGGTGTCGACGACGAACTCGAGGACGGCCGGTTTCGTTTCCGGTTCGACCGACCAGCCATCGCAAGCGTTGTTGTTGATCGCAGCCACCTGATCTGGAGTCAACGTGAGGATCCCGCCCGTTTTCGGACCGCTTCCGGTCGATCCGCCGGAAGCCCCATTGCCCACGTCGAGCGAAGGCGAGCCCGCGCTTCCGACCGATCCAGGCGAGCCCGCCGACGGGCTAGTCACGCTGCTGCCCTGCTTGCTCGAACCGCACGCAAAACTGAACGCCAAGGCCGAAATGCAAAGCAGGAACGCGGTAGTTTTCATGGGATCGCTTTCGTGGGGCGGGACGTCGCGTGATTGAAAGGATCAGCGCCGTTCTTGCCCGCCTCGCCGATCGCGCTGCCGACGTCGCGATTGCGGGCAAGAACTCACGAGTCCCTGCTCAGGCTTGCATGTTTTCCGCGTCGATGCACCGTCGATACTGCGCGATAGCAAGCGTACCGCGACGGTTCGGAACGGGTCAAATAAGAAGCCGTTGCAGTCAGAATGGGATTTACCCGCGGAGGCGGCGTCCTTGCTGCAGCCCGGCGCAGTATCAGGTCAGATGATGCGGTCGCTGCCGCCGTCGATTGGTACCTGCGCGCCGGTCGTCTTCGCGAACAGTGGTCCCGCCATGGCTGCGACCAGCTCGGCGACGTCTTTCGACTTCACTTCGACTTTGAGCAAATTGTTGCGCTTGTACTCATCGATGCTCATGCCGTAATGCTGGGCGCGGCTCTGGAGGATCTCCGGCGTCCACAGCGCGGTGTCCATGACTGCATGAGGGTGCACCAGGTTGACGCGCACGCCGCGGGGTCCAAGCTCCAGCGCTGCCACTCGCGCCAACTGGGTCATGGCCGCTTTTGACGCGGAGTAAGCGGCTGCACCCGGACCGGGCGCGGCGACGTTCTTGGAAGCGACCACCACGATCGCCGGGTCGAGCCCGAGTCGAAGGTAGGGTGCCGCCGCACGAAACAAATACATCTGGCTCGTGAGGTTGATGTCGAGCGTCTTCTGCCAAATCTCGTCGTCGAGTGCCTCGATGTTCGCGCTGGCCGGAAAAATGCCGGCGTTGGCCACCACGATGTCGAGCCCGCCGAAGCGGCGCACTGCGCTTGCCACGGCGGCATCGACGGCCGCGCGCTCGGTCAGATTTACGGCGAGGCCGAGCACGTCGGAGCCCTTCCAGTTGCTCTCGACCGCGGGATTGAGGTCGACGGCGACGACCGCCGCGCCTTGAGCTCGCAGCGCCTCGACACAGGCCTTGCCGATGCCGCCCGCAGCGCCGGTGATGAGCGCGACTTTGCCTTCGAGCGGCAGACGGGTCCCGGACTTTTTGATCTTGGCCTGCTCGAGCTCCCAGTACTCGACGTCGAAGATGTCGCGCTCGGGCAACGCTTGCCAGCCGCCCAGCGCCTCGGCCCAGCCTTGGGCACGCATCGTGTGGCGCGCGATGTCCGCGACGACGCCAGCGCGCTTGGCGCTTGCGCCGAATGCGACCACGCCGTGCTCGGGCCAAACGACCCATTTCGGTGCCGGGTCGAGCGCGACCAACCCGGCCGAAGCGTTGCGCTGAAAGTACTCGAGGTAGGCCGCGGCGTAGCCAGCGACTGACTGGGTCACGTCGCTACCGAGCACCATCGGCGTGCGCTTCGTGTGGATCACGTGATCTGGGGTGAGTGGCCCGCGCCCGGAGAGCTCGGCGACGCGCGCTAGATTGGCGTAGCCGAGGGCGTCCGCCGAGCCATCGAGCAGGGCCAGCATGGCGACGCCAGCCTGGATTGAAACTTCCTTGCGCAGCGTCGCGAGCTTTTGCAAGGTCTCGGCAGCCTCTGGCTTGGCGGCCGCGCTGGGCTCGGATTTCAGCGCGCCCCTGGCGCGCAAGAAGTCTTCCGCGGTGGTCACCAGCCGGATCATCCGCTCGTAGCTCTCGCGCCCGTCGTTGGCGAACGAGAAGATCCCGTGGTGTTGCAGAACCATCCCATCGTACTTCGACCAATCCGTGTCGCGCGTCAGCTCATATACGAGGCGCGCCAACGCGAAGCCCGGCATGACGTAGGGAATGTACAGCACGCGGCTACCCAGCACGCTCTTGATGGTCTGCTCACCATCCGGCGTGTTGCTGATCGCCACCACCGCGTCCGAATGCGTGTGGTCGACGAAGTCGAAGGGAATCAGCGCATGCAGGATGGCTTCGACCGAGGGCGTGGGCGCGTTCGGATCGGTCATGGCGGCCTTTTGCACGCGCACCATGTCCGTGTCGCTCAGCTGCTCGAGCGCCGCCAGCTTGAGCAAAGTGTCCATGCGCACCGGGGCAAAGCCCTTGGCTTCGATGGTGGCCAGATCCCAGCCGCTGCCCTTCACGTATAAGAGGTGCTCCGTCTCACCGAAGAGGTTCCGCTCACGCACCTTCACGGAGGTGTTGCCGCCGCCGTGCAATACCAGCGCAGGCTCGCGCCCGAGCAGCCGCGAGGTGTAGACCCTGAGCGCCAAGGGATTGGCGGCGCGCTCAGCAGCTTCCTGTTCGTTCCAGAGACTCTTCATCGTGGACTCCTCTTGGTGGTATCAGAGCATGCCGTCGTCCAGCACGATGCCGGTGATCAGTTCGCGGGGAGTGACGTCGAACGCGGGGTTATAGACGCGGCTGCTGGCAGGGCTGTTGCCGGCTCGCACTTCGTCGTCGGCGCGCTGTTCGATCGGGATATCGCGGCCGGAGGGGCAGCCGGCGTCGAAGGTGGTGCGGGGAGCTACGACGTAGAACGGAATTCGATGGAAGTGCGCCAGCACCGCGACGCTGTAAGTGCCGATCTTGTTGGCGACGTCACCGTTGTTGGCGATTCGATCGGCGCCCACGAAAACCTTTTGGATCATGCCCTTTGCCATCAAGCCGGCGGCCATGTTGTCGCAGATCAACGTATGGTCGATGCCGAGTCTGCCCAGCTCCCAAGCCGTGATCCGCGCGCCTTGCAAGAGCGGGCGCGTTTCGTCCACGAAGACATGGAGCTTTTTGCCCTGCTCGTGTGCGCGCCGCACGACGCCCAGCGCGGTACCGATGCCGCCGGCAACCAACCCGCCCGCATTGCAGTGCGTGAGGATGGAGTCGCCGTCGCTGATCAGCCGCGCACCGCGCTCGGCCATGGCTTCGCACATGGCCACGTCTTCTTCGAAGATGGCTTCGGCCGTGCGGATCACGGTTTCGGCCGTGAGTACGGGCAGTGCCAGCAATCGATCGATGGCGGCCATCAGGTTTACCGCCGTGGGACGGGCGCCGCGCAGACGGGTGGCGACGGCGCGCAGCTCGTCCGCGCTGGCTCCTCGCCGGGCGTGGTGCGCGACTGCTAGGGCCGCGGCGATGCCGATCAGCGGCGCCCCGCGTACGGCCAAGCCTTGAATCAGTTCCACCATATGCTCCGGATCGGCGCAGGCGACCCAGTGCTCGTCGTGAGGCAAGCGGCGCTGATCGAGCACGTAAAGGCCGTCGGCGTCGGATTTCAAAGCGAGTGAGGTGAGGGGCTTCATGTCCAAGGTTCGGGTAAGCCGCTTTTGCGCGAATCAGGCCGAGGGTCTACGAAATTTTTCGCTTCTTGCCGTTTAAGATTGGCGATTCCCAGGGAGATCACCGGTCCCCGAACGCCTTAGTTCGACAGCGCCGCGATATCCGCGGGCTCGAGCACGCGCTTGGGGGCGCCATCGCGCACGCAGCGGATCATGGCGCGACCTACCTGGTTCAAGGTCAGCCCGGGGAAGAAGAGGTTCATCAGCGGGTAGAATACCAGCATGATTCGGTACGCGGTCTTCAGGTTTTTTTGGCCCGGCACTGGTTTCATCAAACTAGGCCGCATGTTGTAAACGCCGCGCAGTGGCAAGCGCATGAGCGCGTTCTCCGCCTTGCCCTTGACCCGGGCCCACATGACCTTGCCCTGCTCGGTGCCGTCGGTGTGGCTGCCGGACACGTGCACGAGCACCAGGTTTGGGTTGAGGCGTGCCAGGGTCTCCGCAAAGGCGAGCGGCGTCTCGTAGGTAATACGCGTGTAATCGGCCTCGTTCATGCCGACGGAGCTGACGCCCGCACAGTAGAAACAGCCGTCGAAGCCGGTGAGTTGGCCCGACACGGCCGCAAGCTCGCGAAAGTCCGGCACCAGCAGCTCTTGGAGCTTGGGATGGACGTGTCCAGAAGGGCGCCGCGAGACCGACAGTACGCGTTCGACCTCGGGATTGGCGAGGCACTCGAGCAGCACGCCTTCGCCGACCATGCCGGTCACGCCAGTGACAATCACTTTCATGGTCCGCAGAGTTGACCGGTTCCGACGAAGAGGCAACTCCGCGGCTTCTGCGGGCGTTCGACTATCCGCCCCGATTCACGTGGCGGCAAGCCACCGGAGCGCCGGGCCGCTCAGCTCGACTTGCTGAGTTCGACGGAGCAGGCTCTGAATGCGGGCCGGCGCGAATGCGGGTCGAATGCACCGAAGGTGAGGATGTTCACCGTGTCGGTGCGTGGGCATGAATACTTCACCCACCCGCGCCTTGATGAAGGTGCCGGATTTTGGGCGGTTGGCCTGCCGCTCGAGGCGAGTTGCGTGCCTTCGCTTCCTGCCGCGCGTAGCAATACCAAGTGATTGCAACGCACGCCAAGTAGAAGCCAACGAAGCACCCAATCGCGGCGTCCGGTCCCCCTGAGGCTTTGATTGAGGCACCCAAGGTGCGCGGAATGAAGTAGCCGCCTAGAGCGCCGATCCCGGACGCAATCCCCAACACGGCGCCGGTTTCACGGCGCGCAATGCGGAGCGCCGCGGCCTCCGCCTCCGAACCGGCACTGAGCGCCCCGCAGTGAAGCGCGCGAAAGATGACCGGGATCATGCGGAAGGTCGATCCGTTGCCTATCCCCGCGGTGACGAAGAGCAAAAGGAAAAATGTCAGGAACAAGGCGAGACTGTGGCTGTGCCCGGTGAGCAGCTGTGCGATGCCGATGCCAGTCATCAATACGAAATTCCAGAGCGTGACGCGTGCACCTCCGAATCGGTCCGCGAGCTTTCCGCCCAGCGGTCGCGCGAGGGAGCCTACGAGAGGCCCGAGAAACGCGAGATTCATCGTGACGTGTGGAAACTGCGTCTTCAGCAAGAGCGGGAACGCCGCCGAATAGCCGACGAAGGAGCCGAACGTGCCGATGTACAGGAACGACATCAACCAGGTGTTCCCGCGCTTGGCGACGACGATTTGATCCGCGAACGTCGAGCGCGCGGACGCCAAGTTATTCATGAAGAAGTAGGAGCCGACGGCCGCCACCGCGATCAACGGAAGCCAAATCAAGCCGGCATTCTCCAGGTGAATGCCGGCGCCTGGCAGCCAAGCGAAGCCGAGCAGGAGTGGCACGAACAGCTGCACGGTGCTGACCCCGAGATTGCCACCTGCAGCGTTCAAGCCGAGGGCGAGGCCCTTTTCGCGGTCCGGGTAGAAGAACGAGATGTTGGCCATACTGGAGGCAAAGTTGCCTCCGCCGAGGCCTGCACTCGCTGCCGATAGCGCCATCAACCAATAAGGTGTCGTGGGTCGACGCACGAGTATCGAAAGTGAGATGGCCGGAATCAACAGCAGCAGTGTGGAGACCAGCGTCCAGTTTCGCCCGCCGAACTTGGGCACGGCGAACGTGTACGGAAAGCGCACGAATGCGCCGACCAGACCCGGTAAAGCCACCAGTTGAAACAGCTGAGCGGTGCTGTACGAGAAGCCCGCCTTGGGTAGGCGGGCCGCGACCACGCTCCACAACAACCAGATGGAGAAACCGACGTGCTCGGCAAAGATCGACCAGATGAGATTCCGTCGCGCGATGCGTCGGCCGCTGGCCTCCCAGAACGCGGGGTCTTCGCAATTCCAATCAACAATGGTGTGTTTCGGGTTAGCCACTTCGGCCCTCGCGATCTTGCTCGCCACGCGGGCGGAACAGGTTGGGATCTTCGGACACAGTCTGAAACGGCCGTGAAGCTCGCTTATGTAGAGTGAGCTCGGTGAAAATTCTCGGCGCGCGGTGGACTGGTTTCAGCGTCGCGTCGAACCCGTCGGAAATCCCAGTCGTTCGAGTTTGGAGTAGAGTTGATGGCGAGACACACCGAGCAGGCGTGCCGCGAGCGCCTTGTTGCCTTGTGCTTCTTGAAGTGCGTGCGCAATCAGCGAGCGCTCTGCTTCGTCCAGGGGGATGACGCGTGAATGTGTCGATGCGGACTGCGCGCCGCCGGCGGCGAAAGAGTCCGGTGCCGAGGGGCGCGCGCGACTATCGACAGGCGCTGCGCCTTGGGGCCGGAAATGGCGCGGCAAATGTTGCGGGTCGATGGGGGCTCCGCGGGCTACCGCCACCCCGTGCTCGAGCAGATTGCGCAACTCGCGGACATTCCCGGGGAACTCGTAGCGTTGCAGCGTGTTCAACGTGGCGTCGGAAATCGACGGTGAAACGCGGTGTCCGCTCGTGGACAGCTGGCGCAAAAAATGCGCCGCCAACGCCGGAATGTCTTCGAGGCGCTCGCGCAGCGGTGGCACCGAGATGCGATGGACACAGACGCGGAAGAACAAGTCTGCTCTCAATTGGCCAGACCGTAGGGCCGCGACCGGATCCCGGTTCGTAGCCGCGATGATCCGCGCATTCACGGGGTATTCTCGAACCCCACCGACCGGGCGCACCGTACGCTGCTCCAATGCGCGCAGCAGCTTGGGCTGCAACTCCTCGGGCATCTCCGTGATCTCATCCAGGAATAGGATTCCGTCCTCGGCGGCGCGTAGCAAGCCTTTGGCGTTTTCTCGGCTACCGGTGAATGCTCCGCGCTCGTGGCCAAACAGTTCGCTTTCACACAGCTCCCGCGGCAACGCCGCACAGTTGACCGCGATGAATGGCCGGCTCTTACCTGCCAAGTGGTGCAACGCTCGCGCGACTACCTCCTTACCCGTACCGCTCTCGCCGACCAGCAGAACGCTGCCGTGCCCTTGAGCTACGTCGCGTAGGTCCTGCCGCAGCTCGGACATCACATCGCTGACGCCGACCAGGCCGAGGTCGTCTTCAGTTGTCCCACGATCGAACACGTTGCTCTCCAGCTCGGGTCCGAGCGTGCCAGGGCGCGAGAGCGCCTGCACCGCGATCCGCATCAAAAATCGTCCGAGGTCCCGAGTGGACGCAATCGCGCTGTCGCCAGCTGCGATCGAACAGGCAGCACTCTCCACTGCTTCCGCCAGCAGCGCAAGGCTGACGCTGTGCACCAGCACGCGGTCGGCCGCGGCGAACCAGGTCTCGGTCAAGTCTTGCGCGGCTCGCGCTTGACCCGTGGACACTGCCGCGAGCAATTCTCGAAGTGAGCCTCCCAGCGCCACTTCCAGCGTGTCAGAATCTTCCGAGCAGAGCGCCTTCCAGTCGTCGAGTACCGCTCGCTCGAATCGTGCGCCCGCCGTGAGCAAGCGACGTGCGGCAAGTTGCAATGGTCGCCCCGCTGCGACGATGACGGAACTCGCCTCGGCGTCCGGGCTGAGGCGCGGTGCAACGCGCATACGAGTCTGACTGTCGGCTTCCGCCGTCTCCGCTGCCCCAATACAGGGCAAGGAGACCAATTCGAGTTCCCTACCCATGCTCGGAGCAAACGGCGATTCGCGTGATCGCTTAATCGTTTAATCGTTCAATCGCTGGCTTGCCCGATTGCTATCTAGGCGAATGGTGCCTGCGATCCACGACGATAGGGTGCTCGAGCATTCCGTTGCGCATCAAGAGAACGCACTGGCGGTGTCCGCCGCCCGCGCGCATTGTGCGCGACGAACGGCAGATTATGCGCCAGGTCAGAGATCGTCGTCGGCGGCGGCATTCGCCAGCCCGCCGCCCATGATCGCAATCATGCTGGCACGCATGCGGTCGAAGGAGGCTCCCAAATCCTCGACCTCGCGTGCGCCCTCCACCTTGAGATCGACACTGAGGTCACCAGTACTCATCGAGCGTGCTGCCGCGGACAGCTTGATCAGTGGGCTGGCGATGGTCGCTCGCGCAACCCAGGCACCAACGATCACCAGTGCCAGACCGCAGATCAACGACGCCACTTGCACGTAGAACAAAAGATCCAACTTTCCTTCGGACTCCGTCTGCATTTCGGTCACTGCTGCGTTCATTTGGTCCATCAGCGGCACGTTGGTCTCGAACAGCGCTCGCGCGGCGGAAGCGTCGGCGCCGTTGGTCTGGAGTAGTGCATTGACGTTCTTCTTGAACGGGTCCCACGAAGCGACCACCGAGGCTAGACGCTTGGCGACGTCAGCACTGGCGGGTGGCAGGGGGCGCATTCGGGTGATTTCGAGATTCAGCGGGGCCGGTCCGCCATCCTTCAGTGCAAATAGCGTCATTTCGAACACGCGCAGAGTGCTCTGCAGCTGGTCGCGCTGAGCGGCGGTTGCGTTCGCGTTGCCATCGCGCGAGTACGTGATCAACTGCGCAGCCTCCTTGGTCAGTTTTTGAGTCAGCATACGCTGGCGACCGGCAAGATTGACGACTAGCGCGTCGTCGGCTTGGCGCTTGAGCACCACGTGACTCGTCGCGGCTACGCCGGCGAGCAGGAGGGCGAAGCTCATGAGGAGAGCGGTCAGTCTACTATTGATGGTCGCGAACATTGCTTGGTATCCTTTCTGAGAAACGTGGCGAAACCTGCACCAAGTTGGCGGTGGGGTTCGCAATATCGGTGACGATTGAAGTTGGGCGCGCCGAGCACTCGCTGGCGCGTAAGTCGGCCAAACGCGTCGCAAGCTCGGCGTTGGGCCACACCGAGGGCGGCTTGCGGAGCGGCGCAGGCAGCTGTTCGATGCTCTCGAAGCCTGCCGGGAGGGTCGATGCACCAAGCACCGACCAAGAGGTCACGAAGCGCATTCTCGCGGCTTTGCTGACTAGCAAGCTGCGGTAGGCGAGCTTTGCCCAATGATGCCCTTCCTTCAGGCAGAGCAGAGTCGCCAAATGCAAGCCGTCACGCGAGAACTCCTGCTGACACTTGCTGGCCAACTCCAACCATAGACATAGCCGCTGCTCGAGCTCATCGCGCGTTTCCCCCCCGCGCCAAGCCGCCACGTGTGTAAAGCCGGGCAGCATTTGGTCTCCCGGCGCGGCCGGCTCGGGGAGCTCGGGCTCTGGCACGACCACCACGCAGGTAACGCCCTGCACGTGAAGCGAGAGCGCCAATTGAGTGAGTTCTTCGAGCTGAGAGCGGATCAGACCACGTGGAGCGTGAAGCTCGAGTACGCGGATTTCGCCGTCAGCGATGCCGGTTGGCGGCTGCAGCCGGCGCGCGAGGACATCGATTGGAGCGTTCGGGTCGAGCCCGAGGCGACGGGCACATTGCTGCTTCAGCTTGCTGTGCGGAGTCAGCGAGTCGCGCAAGAGCAAGCGGTAGCGCGGTCCCAGCCGTTCGATCGCAACATCCAGCAAGGTGACGGCATCTTCCATGCGCGGGGCGGAAAGCAAGACGCTCTGCCCGCGTGACTCGACGGCGTTGAGCAGCTCCGCGAGCTCTGCCCCGTGATTGGCGCGGCGCAGCGCCTCGCGCTGATGACGCAGGGTCCCAGCTTCGGTGATCGGTGCGACGAGATCTCGTCCAGGGCAGTCGTCCAGCTGCAAGCCGTGATCGGGGTCTTGGGCCAACCGACTGAGCAGCACCGGCAGAACCGCGCTGTTCGGGCGCTTGCTTGGCGATGGCGAGAGCATGGCCGAGAGCAGGTCGTGCACCGGGCCAGGCAGCTCGCCGGGCAGGCGGGGCCCGCGCTCGGCGTCGCCGGCCGTCGCTGGCTCGCGGTCGTTCAGAAACGGTACACGCCCCGTGAGTAGGAAGAAGAGGCTGGCGCCCAGGCTGAATACGTCCGACGCTGGCGTTGCGGAACCTCCGTTGCAAACCTCGGGTGCGCGAAACGCCGGCGTGCCGACATTGGCGCTCACTTGGGATTTCTGGACTTGAATCGCCTGAGCCAAGCCAAAGTCAGCGAGCTTTACTTCTCCAAGTCGCGAAAGTAGCAAATTTTGCGGCTTCACATCTCGGTGAAGGATACCGCGACCGTGCACGTAGCTCAGCCCACGCGCGGCTTGGGCCACCAAGTCGAGGGCTTGGCACAAGCCGAGTTTGCCCTCACGGGTGAGTACATCCTGAAGGCTGCCGCCGTCGAGGTACTCCGACACGATGAACCAAACTCCTTGCTGGCGAAGCGCGTGATAGACCCGCACTAGATTCGGGTGCTCGAGTCCCGCGAGCATCCGGGCCTCTTCGACGCCGCGCGTTTCGCCGGCCTCGGCCATGCGCAGCGTTTTCAACGCAACCTGCCGCCCAAGCAGCGAGTCGCGCGCCAGATAAACCGAGCCCTCCGCGCCCCTGCCCAGCAAGGCCTCGATCACGTAATTGCCCACCGGAACGCCGGGCGAGAGCTCGAGATTTTCTGGAGGTGGGAAGCTTGCCATGCGCAGGCGCGTGCCGTTGGGATCCGTTCGATTCCGTGGTCAGAAGGGCCGAGCTCAGGTCGCGTCTCGGTGCTGTGTGTTCGGCGCTAGACCATGATCCGTTGGCGGAATGCCTGAACTGCGTCGTTGAACTCCCGTTGCCGTTGCGGCACTGGGATCTTGGCGCTCAAACGCGAAACCAAGTCGGAAAGTTGACTCCTTCGCAACGTGCGCGAGGTCACGCCCAGCGCCGCGAGCTGCTGTTGCAGCACGGGCTTTGCGGCCGGCCCGAGGTACTCGGTGTATAGCGTCAGCAAGTGCTGCACCGCGCTACGATCGACCGCATCCGGCGGGGTTTCGAGCTGAGCTCCTTGTGTCGATTGGAGCACCTGGCTCGATCGGCCGGTCAACGAGTCCGACGAGATTCTGCCCACTTGTTGCGTTCCGCTGGCGCGACTGAGGTTCAATACGACGACGTTCATCGCCACGTTCAGCAAGCTCATGTTCACTTCGGACTGAGTGAGCGCGAGCACCCAGTGATGCTCGACGCGACGTACGACGATGCTGCCTTCTTCGCAGTCCACTCCGAAGCTCGTGACCTCGGTAGAGTCGAGGGAAGAGATGACGTCGAACGCCGTCGAGAGACGACGCAAGACTTCGGCCAGCAAGATCGGCTCGTACGGCGGCGGTAGGTCGTTCGCGACGCATCTGCCGGAGTCGTCGAACACGACGACTCCGACTACGCCGTCCGTACGCGACAAGGTAGCGAGTGCTTCGTTCATTGGCCGGCTCCGCAGCTCTTCGCGACCTTACGCAGGATGCCGATCGGGTTCTTGTTGGATTGACCCTTGCCGACGAACAATTCGTCGCCTCGCTGAACGACGTAGAAGGAGGCGGCCACGGTCGAGACGTGAAAGGCAAGCGGGCGACCAAGCCCGAGCTCGGCTGCCGCCTCGGAGACTTCGCGGGCGGCCATGACCGCCACGGCACAGGCCGTTTCAGCGTCCATGCGACCGGCGCACTCCAGCACCGCACCTTGACGATCGGCACGTGCCAACGCCTCGAGCGAGCTTTCAGCAGAAATTAGCTGATTCAAGTTTACATGTGAGAGTTTGTTGGCGTTCACGAGTTTCTCCTGGGAGGCAATCTGGGGGCCCTGAGTGATCGCCGTGAGCGCCGAGATCGGGCGCGGCATAGGCGGGCGTTGGGCGCGTACGGGCAGCGGGGGAGGCGATAACGCGGCGGGTCCTGGAGCAGGCACGCTCGCGGTCGGCGCGCTCGGAAGCTGAGGGGCGGAAGTTGCGACGACCGCAGGCGCAGCCTTGATCACACTTCGCGAGGCTTCGTCGCACTCACGAGCAGCGTCGATCAACATGTGCTCGAGGCTGCCGGACAAATTCTTGCGCGGGAGCTCACCGACCAGCGGCTGACAGGTGATCTGGCAGCGCGTCGCCATCGCCAATCTGCGAAAGGCGGCCTCGCCCGTTCCTTCCAGATCGGCGGCAAAGTTCGGCACCCCATCGACGACCGAAATTTGGCCGATAGAGCGCCCTGCTTGCTTCACCTCCAGGCTAACGCTTCGCCGTGCCATGCCGGCGAGCTGAAGGTAGTCAGCCACGGAGAACGCGGAAGCTGAAGCGTCTTCGCTCGCCCGCGCGAGGCGGCGGCGCAAGAGCTCCAGCAAACGATCGGCATCGAACGGCTTGGTCAGTACGTCGAGATTCGGGCTGTCCGCGAGCTGCGTCTGGAACCGGGCGTAGTGTCCGGTCACGACGACGACAGGCACTACTATTTTCCGCGCGCCCAGCTCTGAGATGAGATCGAGCCCGCTGCCATCGGGCAATTCGAGATCTGTAATGACCAATTGAGGCACCCGTGCGTCGAGCGCGCGTACTGCTTCTTTCAACGAGCTCGCGGAGGTCACCTCGAATGGTCCGCGATCTTGCAGAAAACGAACGAACCCACTCCTGAGCTGGGTGTCGTCTTCGAGTAGGAGGATATGGTCCATGTTGCGTTGGTTCGAGCTGAACCGTTCGGCTTTCTGACTTGCCCGAGTGCAGCCCGCGTGCCAGTCGATAAAGCCGCGGATTGTGGCGCGGGACCGCAGGCTTGTGTGCGGATCGGGACACCTGTTCGGATCGGAGCGTTCGCCCGGACGCGCTGCAAAAGAGGCGCCGCGGGACGCGATTCGATCGCGAAAGCGCGACGAGCAATGGGTCGCCCAGTACGTGAATGTCGGCCTCGCTGATCCTAGGAGCGGCCGCACGCCAGGCGCGGAGCAGAGCGCTGCTCTTGCCTTCGCTTGGGCCGCAATCACGAGGCGTGCTCTTGATCCTGTTCGTTACGCAGCCGGCGCCGGCGCGGGCGCTGCTTTTTCGTACGCGATCGGGCGAGGCACACGTTGGCGCGTCGCGATGCGCCTGCAAACCACTCGAGCCTACAGTTCGATACAAGCAGGGCGCATGCTGCCTGGTCGCGTGGGGGCTTTTCCTGATCCGTCTCGCCGCGCGCGGGGGTACGTTTGGAAGTCAGGGAATCCGAATATGCGAAACTCCAAGCGATGGCTGATATTCGTAGCGCTGGCGGCTGTACCCGTGATTGGCGCAGGCTGTGGCACCAGCAGCGAATCCGGGCCGAGCGGCCAAGCGGGCGGAACCCAAAGCCGCGCGGGCGCGAGCGGGCAATCAGTCAACGGGGCGGCAGGCTCGGGAGTTGCGGGCTCGGGAGTCGCAGGCTCGGGAGTCGCAGGCTCGATGGGCAGCAGTGGCGGGCCCAGTCAGGCGGGCAATCCGCATGGCTCCTGTAGCGCCGGGATCCCGGTGCTCGGGAAGCCGGCCGATACGAGCAAGCCCACGACGGTGGTCGGGATTGGGACGCCAGCGAGTTGCACGTTCAGTGCGCTCAATGGGGCGGTCAGCGCGGGCGGAGTGATCGTCTTCGACTGCGGCAGCGCCGAGGTCACGATCTTGGTGACTGCGACGATGAAGCTGCCGACGAACAAGAACACGGTCATCGATGGCGGCAACCGCATCACGCTCGACGGCGGAGGTGCGGTTCAGATCCTGCGCTTCGAAAGCCCGGACTTCCGCGCCAACGACAATGGGCTCACGCTGCAGCACATCACGTTGACGAACGGCAAGACCACCCCCGCCGAGGTCATTCCGACTGCTCCGGCCCCTTGCTCCCAGGGTTTCAACGACGGCCAGGGAGGTGCGCTTTTCATGCGCGACGGAGCCCTCACCGTGATCGATTCGATCTTCACCAACAATCAGGCGGCGCCACTCGGACCGGATACGGGGGGCGGCGCGATCTACATTTTGGGCAGCAAGCGCGGCGCCTTGATCGTAAATAGTACGTTCAGCAACAACACCGCCAGTAACGCGGGCGCCGTGGGTGGGCTCTTTTCCGAACTGGATATCTACAACAGCTTGTTTACGGGCAACCAGGCGATTGGGCACGACGCCAACAACAACCAGCCGGACAAGTGCTCGGCCATGAACAACGGCCAGAACGAGACCGGATCCGGCGGCAATGGCGGCCCGATCTACAGCGACGGCAATTCGGTGAATGTCACGCTGTGCGGCGACGAGATCACGGGCAACAGCGCGGGCATGAAGGCATTCGGTGGAGGGCTGTTTTTCACCAGCAATGACATGATGGGCACGCTGGCCATCAGCGACACCACGATGACCGGCAATACCGGCGGATCCTGGACCCAGGTTTCCACGGGCTCGGTGAAGAACGTGGGCACGGCGGTGGGGGTGAACGCCAAGAGCATCACGGTCGTGAACTCCATCCTGCAGGGCTATCCCTGACGCGGGTCTAGCGATCGCGTCCCGAAACACGCAGGACATTCGTGGGCCATGTTGCGTCCGCTATGTCGCAAGCTCCAGATGAACCAATTCGCCGCTACCATGCCCGACGCCTACGAACGTCTCTACGGCGAAAGTGAGGTGGCCGAGCACGCGGCGATCGTGTCTCGGCGCGGCTCCCGGCCGGTACACGCCGAATGGTGGCATTCGGCAAGAGGCCCCCTCCTGTGTCTGGTCGCCGAGGATCGACCCGGACTGCTCGCGCTCGTGACCGACGCGCTACTGGCTCAAGGCCTGGCCATTCAGAGCGCACGCGCCTTCTGCCGCGAGGTGGGCAAGGATCGGGTCGAGGCCGTGGACTTTCTGGAGCTACGCGCGCCGGGTGGTTCCGACGATGTTGCGACTCAGCTCGATGGCGACGAGCTGCAGGCGTTCGCTCAATCCCTGAGCGAGTTGATTGCTCAAGACATGGCTCAGGGCCCACCACCGGCCGAGACCGAGCTGAGCACGCGCGTCTACTTCGAGCGTCAATCGCCGGCAGATGGGCGCTACCTATTGGTGGTCGATGCGCGCGATTCCGACGGCTTGTTGCACGCCGTCAGCAGCGCGCTGCATGCCAAAGGCATGCGCATCATGGCTTGCGAGATCCGCACCGTCGGGGGCCGCGCGAGCGACCGCTTCGAAGTCGAGCCGAGCTCACAGCGCGCACTCAACGACGGCGAGCTGTGTGATGTGCAGCTCGCGGTGCTGGATGCGCTGCTGTCGCGGCGCTGAGGGTAGCGCCGCGTCCTCCGCCGCCGAAGCCAGCGCCTGCTGGGGAGCCCGCGTTCCGCGCGGCGCGCGCATCATCAACGCGAAGAGCGCGCGATCGGCGGGCGCTCGGCTTCCTCCGCTTCTTGCTCCGCGGCCTCGCGGTCCCCGCGCGCGTCGGGCGCCACGCGCGGCCTGTCTCCCTCTCCCTGACTCCCGATATCGATGCGCGCGCGCGGTGCCGCGAACCCACGGCCCTCGCCGAGAGCCATTCGTTCGTCGTGCACGCGGCGGCGATTCTCCTCCCACCAGCGCATCCCCTGCTCGTGCTCGGCAAAGTCATGCTCGTCGGCGGTGAACGCGACCAGGGCATGGATGGCCAGACCCACGCCCCAGCCGAGGGCGGGCAAGAACCAGAGCCACCACGGCGTGAAGGGGAGCACGAGCAACCCGAGTACGAGGATTGCGGCGTTGACGATGGCGTAGACGCCCGCGTGTCGCCCGAAGTTGCGCCGCTGGAGACGCAGCCAGGCGTCGCGCTTCCTCGGATCGGGCGCAAGCGAAGGCTCCTGCTTGCGGGCGCGCAGGGCTCGGCTTGCCTCGCGGAGCGAGTTGGGATCGATGCCGACCTCTGCGGCGATCGCGAGCAGGTCGTCGAAGCCGAGCTTTGGCATTCCCTGCGACTCGGCCTGGGCTTGGCGCTCGACCGCCTTGCCCAGGACCTCGCTCACTTCGCTCGTCGAGAAGAGCTGCGCGGCGGTGACGCTCGGGACCGGGACGCCGGCTGGCTCCCCGCCACGCGCGGCCGCTTCGAGAGCGCGCACTGCGTCGTCCATCGACGCGAATCGATCTTCAGGTCGTCTCGAGAGTGCTCGGAGCACGATGTCCTGGACCGCTCGCGGTACGGAAGCCGCATCGAGCGCGTCGCGATCGACGTCATCGGTGAGTATTGACGCCATCGCGGCGAGTGCGTCGGCACCGCGCCAAGGCAGCCGTCCAGCGAGGATCTCATACGCGACTACGCCCCAGGAGAACTGGTCGGCGCGGCCGTCGAGTGAATTGCCGCGGATCTGCTCGGGCGCCATGTAGAGCGGCGTGCCGACCTTGACCCCTTCGAGCGTGAGCGTGGGCAGCGCCGAAGCCTGCGTTGGCGCCGCCGGGTCGACGGGCAGGCTGTCTCGAAGCGCAATGCCGAAGTCGAGAACCTTCAGCACGCCGTCGTTGCGGATCATCACGTTCTCCGGTTTCACATCGCGGTGAACGAGGCCTTTGCGATGAGCGGCTGCTAGCGCGCGACCCGCATCGGCCAACCATCCGACGCGCTCGGACAGCGTCGCGCGGGCGCCGCCGCTATCGTTCATGGCCTCGCGTAGCGTGCAACCATCGACGAGCTCCATCACGATGTACGGCACCCCCTCGTGCTCGCCGACATCGAACACCGCGACCGCGTTCGGGTGATCCAGCGCCGCTGTGGCGCGCGCCTCCTTCACCAGACGGGCGCTGGCTTCCGGAGAGGCGAGGTGCTCGGAGATCACCTTGAGCGCGACGCGCCGGCCGAGGCGCCCGTCCGCGGCGCGGTACACGTGGCCCATGCCCCCCTGTCCGAGCGGGCCCTCGATCGTGTAGCGTTCGAACTTCGTTCCAGGCTTGAGCATCGCGGCCGCAGCATAGCCCGGGACGGTTCGCTGCGGTGTCGATCGCTGTCGGGCAGCGGCGAAAGCCGGTCCCGCTCAATAGCGACCCGTAACGCGGGGCGCGTCGCCCGCCTCACTTTTGGTGTGAGGAGGTGGCGCCGGACGAACCGCTGCAAAGATCCTCGTACTCTGACGCCGAAGGCTTTGCCGGTGGGTGACGGAATTTGCGACTATCAAAAACCCTCTTCTCACCAAGAAATCGGAGTTTCAATTCCAACTATGATCTCTCGAATGGGAGGCGAGATCGCGAGCGGGATGGGAGAGGGGGAAGGCAGCGAGCCGATCGACGTCGCGCCGGATCCTCATGGTCACCCGGGTGGACTTGCGTGCCGCTTCGACGTGGGATTTTGTCCGCGCGGACCGCATTGAAATAGCGCCACAGCCGAGCCAGTGCTCCCTCGGAGTCGCTGCCCCACCGGGGTGTACCGCGTCGAGCAAAAGCGATCACTCGCAATGCCGGTCGCTGCGGATTTTCTTCCGAGCGCGCGCCCTGATAGCGGGTGAATTCTAAAAATCATCGGCGAGTGATCGCTTCTCCGCTGACCTGCACACGTACTGTCGAGCGGAAGTTCACGGCTCGGTAGTCAGACCTGCTGGTGGTCGAGACGAACGACCGTTGAAAGAACTCGTCATGAGGGTAAACGTTCCGCCTCGCTGTGCGCCGTGTTGCTGCCGCGCCGCGTCCACGGGCTTCGATGCCGACCGCAATCAGCTGCCTGATCGGCACGAGCCCGGTTACGAATCATACCGCCCCGCTTCGACAGAGCGCGTCACACGATGACTATCCGAACCAAACCAACACTCCGCAAAGCACTCGTCTGGAGCTCGTTCTTGCTTGTGCTCTTGGCTGCCTGCTCGTCGACCGAGCAGCCGAGCAGCAGCACTCCGCAGCCCGCGGAGCGGCCGGTCGCGCTGGCGCTCGGCTGCTCCGCGGGCGCGGGCTGCCTGTCCGGGCTTTGCATCGCAGAAGTGCGCGATGGGAGCGGCGTATCTTGGACAGGGGGAACCTGCTCACAGGTGTGCAGCGCGGCGAGCGCGTGCCCCGCGGGCTCTGCTTGCGTCGCGTTTGCTGATGACAGCGCATTGTGTCTCGGCAACTGCGCCAAGTCCGGGGACTGTCGCGTAGGCTACGTTTGCTCGAGCGCGGTCGGTGCGTGCCTGCCGGATTGCCGTCTCGGCTTCAGCTGCGGCACCAGTCTTGGCTGCGACCACGCAACAGGCGCTTGCATCCCCGGAACGCGCGCTATCGGTGCCGCCTGCGGCCTCGACTCGGATTGCAAGTCCGCCCTATGCAGCCTCGAGCAGGCTGCTGCTTCCGGCAAGGTGTGGACGGGCGGATATTGCACGCAGGCTTGCGGCGCTTCCCTGCCATGTCAGGACGCCGCGTCCTGTCTCACTTACGAGGACGGGAGCTCTTATTGCGCCGCCACGTGCAGCGCGAGCACCGACTGCCGCAGCGGATACGTGTGCTCGGCGTCGGCCAAGATCTGCCTCCCCGATTGCCGCCAGGGTTTCAGCTGCGGCTCCACGCTCACTTGCGACGCGGCGACCGGCAACTGCGTGGGCAAGCCGATCGGTGCGGCGTGCGCCGCGAATGGCGACTGCGCCTCTGCGCTGTGCACGCTCGCACAGAGCACGAGCGGCGGCTCAGCGTGGAGCGGCGGGTACTGCACGGCACTTTGCAGCGCCGCGACGCCCTGCCCGTCCTCCGCGGCCTGCGTCAGCTATTCCGACGGAAGCGCCTGTGCCGCAAGCTGCGCGGCCAACACGGATTGTCGCGCCGGCTACGTCTGCTCGCCCGGCGTGGGAGCGTGCCTACCGGATTGCCGGCAAGGCTTCAGTTGCGGCAGCAAGCTCGTGTGTGACCCGACGACGGGCACGTGCGCGTGAGGGAGTTCAGCATCATGACAAATCATCTGGGAAGTCTCGCCATCAGCGATAGCGGATTCGTATTCGACCCGAACACCGGCAACACGTACGCGGTCAACGCGACGGGGCTCGCGGTACTGCGAGGGTTGAAGAGCGGCCGCACGCTGGAGCAAATCCACGAAGAGCTTTGGAACGACTTCGAGCAAGTGAGGGAAGTCGAGGATTTGCGAGAGTTTACGCAGCTCCTCGTCGAACTCGGCCTGCTCCCTGAAGGCGAGTTCGTGACATGATCGAAGAACCGTTGTGTGTGGCCGTCTCGGGATTGCACTTGGGGGAGAACGCGCAGCCCGGTCCTGGTGTGATTCGCAGCCTGCGAGAGGCGCTCGGGGACCGGGTACGCATCATCGGGCTCGCCTACGACGTGCTCGATTCGTCACTCTACGCCCCGGGGCTGCTCGACGAAGCGTTCATGTTGCCCTACCCGAGCGCGAGCCCCGAGGCGTACCTCGACCGCCTGCTAGAGATCGACGACGAGCTCAAGCTCGACGCGCTGATCCCATGCCTCGATGCGGAACTGCCGGTACTCGAGCGCGTGTCGGGTGCGCTCGCGGCGCGTGACATACGTTGCTTGCTGCCCGGGCGTGATGCACTGGCGGCACGCGCCAAAGATCGACTGCCCGCGCTCTGCCGCTCCCTCGGCGTGAGCACGCCGGAGACGCGGGTCGTGCTCGACACGGGCGAGCTCGCAAGCGCCGCGGCGGCGCTCGGCTTTCCCTTGGTGATCAAAGGGGCGCTCTGCGACGCCGAGGTCGTCCACGGGCGCGAGCAGGCAGAAACCGCATTTCATCGCCTGGCGGCGACGTGGGGTCTACCGGTGCTGGCGCAGCGCTTCGTGAGCGGTGACGAATACAACGTGGCCGTGCTCGGTGACGGCCGGGGCGGCAGCCACGGTGCCGTAGCCATGCGCAAGACCATCGTCACCCGGCTCGGCAAGGCCTGGGGCGCGGTTACCGTCAACGACGCGGCGGTGCTCGAAACGGCGGAGCGCCTGGTGCGCGGGCTCCGCTGGTTGGGCGGCTGCGAAGTCGAGCTCTTGCGCGATCGGCGCGGGCGCGTCGAGCTGGTCGAGATTAATCCCCGCTTTCCGGCCTGGATCTATCTCGCTACGGCGGCCGGTGCGAATCTACCCCTCGGCTTGCTCGAGCTCGCGCTCGGTCGAAAACCGCCGGTATTCGAAGGCTATCGCGCCGGGACGTTCTACGTGCGGCATGCGGCGGAGGTCATCGGTTCGATGAGCGACATCGAAGGCATGGCATACCGCGGCCGCAAGTCGAGCGTGCCAGCGCCCCCGAACGCAGCCCGGCCGAACCAACTCTACGCTGCGTCGCCGAAGCGCGCTGTGGCGCAGTTCTAAATGCCCTCTTGCCCGAACACGGAAATGAAACATTCGATGAGCAGACTCGTCTACGAACGCCCGAGCATCGTGAAGACGCCTGTGGGCCTGATGAATAAGGTTGGCCGGCGCGGGGACCTCCGGCCGTTCGGCGAGATCGACGGTGTTCCCATCGATCGACTGTGCCGACAATTCGGGTCGCCCTTGTTCGTTTTTTCCGAGCGGCGTATGCGCGCGCGGGTGAACGAGGCCAAGCTCGCCTTCCGGCGCAGCTATCCGAACACGCGCTTCGGTTGGTCGTACAAGACTAACTACCTCGACGCGGTGTGCGCGATCTTTCACGCGGAGGGGAGCCTCGCCGAGGTCGTCTCGGGCATGGAGTACGACAAAGCGCGCCGCCTCGGCGTTGCCGGCACCGACATCATCTTCAACGGCCCAGCCAAGACGGAGGCGGAGCTCGAACGCGCCGTGCGCGAGCGCGCCATCATCCACGCCGACCACGCCGAGGAGCTGATGCTGCTCGAGCGCATCGGCGCGCGGGCGAGTACGCCGCCCGTCGTGGGCCTGCGCGTCAGCCTCGACGCAGGCATTCACCCCCGCTGGGATCGCTTCGGGTTCGATCTCGAGAATGGCCAGGCCTTGGATGCGGTGCGCCGCATCGTGCAGAGCGGGCGGCTCGAGCTGGGCGGGCTGCACACCCACATTGGCACGTTCGTGCTCGACCCGGCCGCGTACGGGCGCGCCGCGCGCAAGCTTCGTGACTTCGCTACCGCCATCCGCGCACAGCTCGGCGTCGACGTTTCCCACCTCGATCTCGGCGGCGGGTTCGCGTCGAACAACACGCTCGCCGCTCAGTATCACTCGGGCGCGCTCGCGCCACCGATCGCCGAGTACGCCGACGCCATAACGCGCGAACTCGTCGGCTCGCCGTGGCCACTCTTGATCGAGGCAGGGCGAACCCTGATCGACGACGCTGGTACGCTGCTCACCTCCGTGCTCGCCACCAAGCGTCTCTCGAACGGTCGCCGCGCGATCGTGATCGACGCTGGGGTGAACCTGCTGTTTACGGCGTGGTGGTATCGCCTTGGAGTTTCGCCCGCGCGCGCTGCGGACTCGTTCATCGAGGACACGACCGTCTACGGTCCCCTGTGCATGAACATCGATTGCGTACGGGAGAGTGTTCCCCTACCTCAACTGCGCACCGGCGAGCACCTCGCGATCCATCCGGTCGGCGCCTACACGCTGACGCAATCGATGCAGTTCATCAAGCTCCGTCCCGCGTGCGTGCTGGTGAATCAATCGGGCGACTTGGAGCTGATTCGGCGCGCGGAGGTACTAGACGACCTCGTTGCACCGGAGCTCTTGCCAGAGCGCTTGCGCTTGCCGGTGCAGGCGACGTGATGCTGGGCGCAGCGGCCGCGAGAACGCTTTTGCGCAGTTCGGCCGACTGGGCCCTGCCCGTGCTACGCGCGTACGGCCTACTCACGTTCGGCGGCAGCGCGCTCTCGGGTTTCCTGCTGCTCGTGGCGACGTTCGAACGCCGAGAAGCGGCGCTGCTCGGCCTGTTCGCCGTGCTCGTCGCACAAGGCGTCGCAAACCTCTGCGGCTACGCCCGCGACACGATCGCTAGCGGGTACTACGGCTACAATGCCCTGCTGGTCGGGCTGGCGCTCGCGCACTCCGAGCCGCTGTCGATCCGGATCGCGCTCCTAGTGGGCGGCGGCGCGTTGCTCGCAGCGTTGCTCTCGGCGGTGCTCGGCGACCTGACGCGCTCGTTCGGCCTGCCGTTACTCGCGCTGCCGTTCGTGCTCGTGACGAGCTTGGTTTGGCACACGACGCTCGCGCCGGGGGCGCTCCCTTTTTGGCTCGCGCCCGATGCCCCGGTGGACGCTCAGGTGCCCCTCGCCAAGACGGTGCTGGCCGGGCTCGGTGCGATCGTGTTTCGGCCGAGTGAGTTCGGCGGGGCTCTGGTGTTGCTCGCGGTGGTCCTCCACTCGCGGATCACGGCGGTCGCGCTGCTAGCCGGCTCGCTCATCGGCGCCGCCGTCGCGCACGAGCTGAGCGGCGGCAATCTGGCGCTAGTGCTACCTGCGGCGTATAACGGGGCCCTCACCTGCGCGGCGCTCGGCGCGGTGTTCTACGTACCGGGCCGCGGATCGCTGTGGGTCGGTGCTGCCGGCGCGGCGCTCGCGGGTTGGCTCAGCGCGGCGTTCATGCTGCCGTTCGCCCCGCTTTCGGTGCCGGTGCTGGCGTGGCCGTTCGTCCTGATCACGCTGGCGGCCATGCGCGCGCTCGGTTTGCGCGCACCCGGCCGGACGCCGATTCTCGCGCACCTGCCTGGCGCCGCGCCCGAGGCGAATCTCGCCTATCAGCGCACATTCGCCAAGCGTCTCAAGCTTCCCGGTCCTCCGCGCTTCGTGTTGCCCGTGCACGGCGAGTGGCGGGTGACGCAAGGCGTGCGCGGCGCGCTCACGCACCGGGGGGCATGGCAACACGCGCTCGACTTCGAGATCGTCGATGCCGACGGCTTTCCGTTTCGGGGCAGCGGAACCGCGCTCGGGGACTACTACTGCTTCGCCCAGCCGGTGCTTGCTCCCGGGGACGGCGTGGTCGTGGGGGTGCATGACGGCGCGCTCGACGGACCCCCGGGGCATCAGGATCTCGCACGGCCGTGGGGCAACGCGCTGGTCATCCAACACGCTCCGGCGCTCTTCTCGGTACTGGGGCATCTTCAGCGCGGGTCGATCCACGTCGCCGTCGGACAGGACGTCTCCGCGGGGGAGTCGGTCGCGCGCTGCGGATCGTCGGGGCGCAGCCCGCGGCCCCACCTGCACTTCCAGGCACAAGCCACTCCCGGACTTGGTGCTCCGACACTCGACTTCAGGCTGGTGCATTACCTCTTGTGCGAGCAGGTGCCGCGATTCGAACGGCTCGGCGTGCCGGCGGAGGGCGCCGCGGTCGCGACTCCAGAGCCGGGGCCGCTGCAATTCCCGCCGGCTGAGATTGGGCTCATGATTGAGGGACACAACCGGGTCACTCTGCGCCGTGAGGTCACCCTGCTGGGCGAGCAAATGCTCGTGGACGCCGAACGCGGGGAGCGGCTCTACTTCGTACCCCATGCGAAGGGCGTGCTGCTCACGGCACTACGCGGCTCCTGCGATGGCCCGCTCGGAGCGATGCTGCAAGTGGCGCCCCACCTGCCGGCAGCCAGCGAGCCGCGCCTTCGATTCGAGGAGGAGCTCGCGCCGGAGCCGCTGTTGCCATGGGTGTTACGGCTTCTGTATCAGCTACTCGGGCTTTTCGGCGAGCCGGCGTCGGCGCTCGTGCGGGGCGAGATCGTGCGCACGGGCGACCGGCTGGTCGTGGAGAGCGAGTGCGAGGTGCGCTTCTTCGGGCGCGTGGTGCGAAGGCGGCTCGGACGCCTCGAGCTCGACCGGCGCGGGGTGGCGAGCCTCGAGCTGAGATCGGTCGGTCCGGGCGGGCGGTCACTGTTGCGAGCATCGCGCCCGCGCGCGGTGCCGAGCGCCGCCGAGCACACTCCGCGACCCGAACACGGAGTTCCCGCATGCGCCGCTTCTCGCTGACGAGCCTCTGCCTCAGTGCGCAGCTCGCCGTGGCGGGCCTTGCGCTCGGCTCCGATGGACAGGGGGCGCTGGGCGCGCCCGTGAGCGACCCGCTCGAGTTCAGCTTCGCACTCGAAGCGCAGGGGGATCTGTCCGGGGCGTTGCGGTCCAGCCGGGAAGCCGCCGAGCGCAGCCCGGAACGCTATTTCGCGCGCATCCGCGTCGCGTTTCTCGAGCTCGGGCTCAAGAACTACGCGGCCGCGGCGGACGATTACGCTCGCGCGGCCGCGCTCGCGCCGCGCGCGCTCGAGGCACTGCTCGGTAGGCAGCAGGCGCTGCTCGCGCTAGGGCGCTACGCCGAGGCCGAAACCGCGGGGCGCCAGGCGCTTGCACGCGACGGGGACAACTACCTCGCTGCGTCTCGCCTCGCTTGGACGCTCTTCTCGCTCAAGCGCTACGCGGAGGCGGGCAAGGTGTATGCGCGGGTGGTCACGCTTTATCCGAGCGACCTCGAGATGACGACGGGGCTCGCGTACTCGGAGCTCCGCGCCGGACGTAAGCGCGAGGCGAGCGACGCCTTCCGTGCGGTGCTCGCGATCTTGCCGAGCCATGCGCGCGCGCGCGAAGGGCTCGCCGCCTGCCGTTGACGGGCGGCGGCGCCGGACGCCTCAGCCCAGTCTTGATTGGTGATTCGGCCGGGGATTGAGAGAAAGCGGCAGGCAGGCAGAGGGAGCGGGCGTCAGGCATGGGGAGCGGGAGCGGGCGCATCAATTCGCAGCGTCGATTGGTTTGGGGTTTGGGGGGCCACGATGGGACGGGCGCGTCGCCCGTGATGCTCGACCGTCGGTAACGTGGGCGGGCGCGCTTCTTCCTTGCGACCGCGCCTGCCCAGCAGTGGGTTCGCTTCGGCTTCGGCTTCGGCTTTCGGATCGTGGCCGGAGGCGGGGTCTGAGTCATGCGAGACGCGCACGCTCCGTGCCGGCGCCGACGGAGCGCGTCGAAATACAGCGGGGCGCCATCACGGATCCTGCGCGAGCCGCTTCGGAACAGCCGAAGGGGTGAAAGGGGGCATGACTCACACCCCGCCTCCGTCCATTTCACTCCCTCATCACAAGCTCTTGGTCAATGTTTACAAGCAAATCGGGTCTGGGATTCAGTTGCAGCGCTAGCGCGTTTTGGTGTGCAACGCGACTCACTACTCCTTGAGTGCCGTGTACGAGTATTCCACCGCGCAAGGAAGTTCATCGTAAGTGCCGCCATTTTCGCTCAGTTGGCTCGTGCACTTGTTGCTGCCGGAAGCAGAGTGCTCGAAACGCAATTTACCAGACGAAGTCTTCGGGCCCGTCGCTGAATCTAGCTTGATCGTGTAGATGGTCTTCAAGCTGAGCGTGCACCCACTATCAGTCGCTGACTGAGAGTTCACGACGCTCGTGCACGTCGCGGTGTTTTCGGAGTCGAGCGGCGCGGAAACTTCATCCTCGTCTTTGGCACGGAAGTACAGCGTGTTTCCGTCGAGCGATAGCTCAGCGTCGAACTTCCACGGGTTGGTCGGTTCCAATCCGCTGCCGCAGGTGTTGGTGGACAGTACGGCAGTGACCGCAAAGCTGCCGAGCGCAGTGCCCGGCAGTGCATCTTCGGGTTTGCAGCTGGCGATTGACACCAGCGCCGTCGCGCACGCAATGCGCAATGCCGGAGTGCGCGCCAGCCAGTGGGACGCCTGGGTGAGCGATTGATAAAGGCGCATTGTCGTCATGTCCTGAACGCGAATCAGTCGCCGCGGTGATTGGGCGGCGGACCGGCAGGGAGACAGGCTAGCTGCTCGTGATCCGGGATCTTTCTGCAAGATCCGGACAGCTTCTGGCCCTGGAATTCGACGGAACACGCTTCTCCTTCCGTACGATTGCGACACGCATCCAGTACGAACTGGGGCAGCTGGGGGGGGGCCTGCAGAGGCTCGAGTTCGGCGACAGTCGGCCCCGTCTGCCGCGCCGCTCTGCCCGGTGCCTCGGCGAATGCCGTACTCGTGGTAAGCGCAAGAGCGCAGAACATCCAACTGGAATGGGTACTGGAGAACATGAGTTTCATCCTCTTCTGGATCAACGTCAGCGTCGTGCGGACGTGCGCCTGCGAACGCCAAGCGCAGCGGGCACATTCCCGCATGAGCCAAAGCAACAATCGCTGACCGAGTGAGAGGAACGAGTCCCCAAACCAAGAACGGTTGAGGCGGGTGCGAAGACGTTCATGCCCATCAGCAAAGCTGAGTCCAGTTGCGCCGGTGTGACTCGACTATTGCGAACTGTGAAGCGCGAGCGTGATTTGGCTCTGGTGCGCGCGCTGAGCGCAATGCAGGATCAACGCCGCGTCGGGCGTGAAATCAGTCTACGCCTGAGTCGAAGCAAGGCGGGGGGACCGGAATACCGGCCGCAATCGCATCAAGGACTCAGGGCGAAGCAGTAAAAGCCGCCATATCCGCCTCCGGACCCGACCGTGACTGCGCTGGCAAGAGGGCCACCCATCTCGATCAAGTTCGAGCCGGCTTTGCAGCCTGACTCGGTGAGCGAAGACATCCAATTATCGACATCACCGACGCCACTGTTTGCGGCGCCGTTTGGCACAAAACCACCATCTGGAAAGCCGGGACCGCCGTCTGGCAAGAAGCCACCATCCGGAAAGCCCGGGCCGCCGTCTCCGAACGGCCCCCCGTCGGGCAGAGCACTGGGCGGACCGCCATCCGGTGGGCTCCCGATGAACCCGCCGTCCACCAGACTTCCAAGGTTGCGAGGCCAGGAATGGCCAACGCGTGGCTGCCCCTCGGCCGCGGTGTCCCCGTTTGCGCTGGTCCAATCGAGGCACGTCGCGGTCTTGTCGTAGAACTTGCCGCTGGCATCGCTGCCGGTCAGCATGTCGTGGTTGTCCACCTCGGCCGCGGTAGGATCTGGCCGATGATTGGGCACGCCATTTTCGTTTGGGAAATCGTTTTTAATCGCAGCGTCGGCACTGGTCGGTCGTGTTGCATTGATATCAGTGACGTTGTTGCCGAATAGGCGGCCCAAGCGGTCGAACCATGGCCCGGCCCCAATGCGATCGATGGCATTCACTGGCTTGCCTGCTCCGCCGTCGGCCGCGCTCAAGAAGGCACGCCAGGCTTTCTTTCCTGCACCCGGCATGCTCCCTTCAGCGAGCTCCGCGCAAATCTTGTCGGCGCCGCGCAGCCCGGCGCCGGCGCCAGTTTCTCCATGGCGTAGGTCGCCTCCGAAGCCATCCGGGCTTCCCGACACGCGCTGCAGCGCCGCCCAGCTCGTGACGAAGAAGCTGAATTTTTCAGCATTGGACGCGCTTCCGCCCGCTCCATCATGAGTTGAGCTCGAGCCAGCGCAGCCTGGCACGACGCCGAGCGCCGCCAGTCCGAGCAGCAACGCCCCAGCACGACCAAAATAGAGCGGGAGACCAATCATTCCGTTCCTCCATCATCTGAATCAAAGCGATGCGCGTGTGACTCAATCCAGTTGCCGCTTCTAGATTCGAACTCCGCAAAACGAGAGACCTCGGTCGTTCAGGAGGTAACGACGAAAAGCCCCGCTGGATCAGGTCCCAACCACGGTTATCGATGAAAGATTGCTCCACCATTGCACAATCATTTCAGAGTGTTGCTGACTACGGCGCCAACCGAGCAACTGTCGTAGCTACTCGACTAACGAATCGTAGCCTTGGGTAACAGGCACGCGCGCATGAGGCTCGTAGTCCTCTTGCGATTGAAAACGATGCTTCGTTGCACCTCCTTGCACGAAGTACAACTTCGGCCGCGAGGAGTCCCCCGAGGCGCTGGGTAGCGGCAGGCCCTCGTTAGTCAGGGTTGTGACCATCCTGAGCGAATTCGAACTACTCCCCCGTCCAACGAGGCACTGGCGCGCGGGAGGGGGCGATCGCGATCCTGCATCGCACCCCTCTTTACCGCCGGGTTCCCCCCCGACGATTCGACGCCGACCGAGCGCCGAGTATGGCTACTAGGCCCAGCCTACGGATGCGCGGTGCCTTGCGGCGGGATCGTGAGGTGAGGCATCCCCCCTGGCGCTCCGGATTGCATTTGCATGCGCGGACCGCCCATTCCCGGACCGCCCATTCCTGGCGCGCCCATTCCCGGACCACCCATTCCTGGCGCGCCCATTCCCGGACCACCCTGTTGATCCATTTGCTTCAGCTCGGCGATCACCTTGTCGTAATTCGTGAGCATCTGATCGCAGCGCTCGCGCGGGAAGCTCGGGGTGCGCTCCCTCACCATGGCGCAGGTCTTGGAGTCAGGCGTCAGCTCTGCGCAGATCTTGCTGACCAGCTTGTCACAGGGGACGCGCGTGGCTTTCACGCGGGCGAGGGTTTCCGAGACGGTGCCGAGGGCCGCGTCGCAGGTCGAAGGCATGAGCAGCTCGGCCGCAGCCTTCGCTTGCTGACACGAGGCGGATTGAGCCCCCACGCTCGCGCAAATCTTCGATTGCCACGAGGCGCACGAGCCGGATGGAGCGCCGCTTCCGGCCGGCGCCGCATCGGCCGCGCGCATTGACGCCTTGGTTTTCTGAATCTGACCGAACCAACCCGCTCCGCCTCCCACGATCAGCGCGATGATCCCAATTGCCAGCGCGCGCGAAGAAGGCACCATGGTCGGCCCTGGTGGCGCCCCGCTCGTCCCGCGCGATTCGCTCGCCTTGCGGGCACTGGTTTTCTTCGCTTTCGGCGGCGGAGGCGACTCGTCGTCGTCTTCTTCGTCCTCTTCGTCGCGCTCGTCCTCGGGCTGTCTCTCGGTCATGGCGGCACCACCCTACACCGACCCCGACCAATACCAAATGCTCTCCAAAATTAGCGCGGGCAGGCGTGGCCGTAGCATCGAAATGCGTGTGGATGCTGCGACACGGGTGTGCGCGTGTCGGCGCAGCTCAGCCCATTTCTGGAAGCGAACCCTCTGGGCGAGGGCGGGAGCCGAGCTTCGACAGCGCGCCCTCGGCAAAGCGAAGATCGCGACTCAATGACCGTATACGGAGAACTCGAAGAAGCTCGCCCAAGTGCTCGTATTCGCGAGCCCGGTGACCGTGAGCCTGACCCAGCGCGCAGTTGGCGAGCCGCTGAGTGGGTACGTTTGATCGGCGGCGGCGTTGCTCGAAGTCGTTTGATCCAGCAGCGGTGACCAGGTGTTGCCGTCGGCTGACCCTTCGACTTTGAACTTGTAGATCAGCGCTTTTTCCCAGGTCACCTCGAGCTTGCTCAGCGTGCTCACGGCGCCGAGATCCACTTTCCAATAGTGACCCGTCGCGCTATCGTTTGCGCACCAGCGAGTGGTCAGCGAGCCATCATTACCGCTGTCCGCCGTGTGCCCCTGACTCGATTGTTCGCTGTCGGCGGTGGCGGGTTTGGCTTGCGAAAGCAGGTGATCGACGACGCCCACGCCGCCAGTGCCCGCGCTCGGCGCGCTGCCGCCCGACCCCCCGCTCATTCCAGCCGAGCCCGAGCCGCCTCCTACGCCGGCGTTTCCGGAACTTGCTCCTGCGCCGGCGTTTCCGGAACTTGTTCCTGCGCCGGCGTTTCCGGAACTTGCTCCTGCCCCGCCTTTTCCAGCGTTGCCTACGGATCCTGAGCTGCCCGTCGCGCCGCCTTCACCGGCAAAGCTACGGCTGCCCGAAGTTCCCCCGCTACTCGCGCCGCTTGCGGAACCGCCCGCGCTCGACCCGGCCAAGCCAGAACCGGAGCCCGCAGTCCCGAAAGCCATGCCGGCGGCGTCGCTCGCTCCGGACTCGCTCGCGGACGTCCCGGCGCTCCCGGCCGCACCGCTCGATTGGCCGCCTGTTCCGGGCAACGCGGGGGCGCTGGAGTCTTGGTAGGTTGCGCAGCCGAAGACCAAGCTCGACACGGTAGCGAGCA